>Ga0315550_1000325_pt1 | contig 28766 bp, 26 predicted proteins | sample SalMarSW160190MG_2_FD_203100 | JGI IMG/M metagenome (GOLD analysis project Ga0315550, IMG submission 203100) | Salt marsh sediment microbial communities from the Plum Island Ecosystem LTER, Massachusetts, United States - Salt Marsh Sediment SW1601-90 ... | reverse complement strand
TGAGGAAATAAATCTATGAAAGAGTGTTCGATCAGAAATGAGCGACAATGAACCTATAAGTGTAAAAGATATTTTAATTGAAATGAAAACGCTCTCAGAAATTTGCGTTGATTTAGCTTTTGCATCACTTCTATATTCAGATAAATTATTAGCAAAACAAGTGCTTGTTTTAGAAGAAAAAATCGATAGTCTATACAAAAACCTTCTCGATAGACTATCCGTCTCGATTAAAAGTTTGAATCAAGCAGAAGAGTTGCGAATCTATTATATTATAGGAGAAGCAAATAATCTTATCTCAGATAGTGCAGCTGACATAGCTTCTTTGGTTCTAATGGACATACATATCGAAGATGAAATAAAAATAGTTCAACAGCATTTAGATCAATTAGTAGATTTAGTTGAATTAAAAGCACAATCTCCTCTTTGTGGTACTTCGGAGCTTACAGCTGATATTCACGATAAGTTAGGAGTAGATGTAGCTGCTATAATTCGACCTAATGAAGGTCTTTTACTGGATTATAAAGAAATCATGAAGTGTGGTGATTTACTGATTTTTAGAGGACCTTTAGAAAATGTTAACCAATTTATAGAATTAGCTAACGGTAGAGTTGATTCAGTAGATAAAGCCCGAGAAAATATTATCGATGATACTAGAAAGATAGAAGTAGAGAAACTGAAGTATCATCAAGATTTACTTGTTACAATGAAAGAATCTTCTGAGCTAATTGTTGATTTAGCATATCTTTTTGCATTAGAAGATTTGCCAAACGTGAAAAATCTAATTATGCAGACTGAAGATAGAGTCGATAAACTACAATATGAGATAATTCAAGAAGTATTAAAGCTCTATAAACAAAATAAAATCGGAGATAGTACTCTAATGGGTTATCTCAGAATGGCTGATTCATTTGAAGAAATAGCTGATGCAGCAAATAAAATCGCTTTTGGAGTTACTAAAAGACATAAACCTTATGAATTACTGGAAGATGTAGTTGATGATTCTTCAGAAGCTGTAAACTATATCCTAGTTACTAAAGACTCTCCTTACGTCGGATTGTCTGTCAAAGAAGCTGAATATACTGATGATTTCTTCCAAATTTTAGCAGTTAGAAAGAAAGGACAATACTTCTTCTTTCCAAAAGATGAAGCAAAAATCAATGCTGGTGATGGTCTTCTTATAAAGGAATACTCAAGTCCTGAAGATGAAACAATCAAAGATGAGAGTTAATCCATTCAAAGAGATCGGAAAAAGCTTCCTCTCTTTTTGCTTTCACTTCAGTGTATACTTCATGTTTTGAATCTTTATAGATTTTCACTGTCAAATCAGTTTGTTTTAGATCTTCAATTAGTTCATCTAGATGTATAACCATTTTGTCTTGGTCGCCTTTTTGGATTAAGACAGGTATTTTGATAGTTGACATCTTATTTTTTATGTCTTTATAATTATAAACCATATTCAAACCATATTTAATTGAAGCTTCTTTATAGTTAATTAATGGATCATTGACATAATTTTCTACTGATTCTGGATCTGAAGAAATTTCCTCTGGAATAAGTCCTGATGGTCCTTTGAATGTTGGCCAAATTTTCACCAATATACGTGCAATAATCATTAGTAAAGGTGGTAATGGAGGTATTTTAGTACCTGTTCCAGAAAGAACCAATCCTTTCAAATCCTCTTGATGTTTGATAGCAAATCGTTGTCCAACAAATGATCCCATAGAGTGTCCTACTACAAAAATAGGCACACCTTTCTGCTCTTTTTGAATAATTTGAGTTAATATGTAACAATCATCAACTAAATCATCTAAACTATCACAATGATTTCTTCTCCCTTCACTTTTACCATGTCCTCTATGATCATTGCCATAAACTGCAATATTGCGAGAAACTAAATAGTCTGTTAAATGTTGATATCTACCTATATGTTCAAAGGCACCATGAATAATCTGAACAACAGCTTTTGGTTTATCAGGTACCCAACTCTGATAAAATATCTGGTAGTTCTTAGCACCTGTAAAATATGCTTCAGTGTGGTTCATGAGCTAGCAGAAGAAAGCTAACCTATAAAGTTAATCTTTTATCGATAATTTTTCGAGAATAAGATCACCAAATCTTTCTATTGTAGATTGAATATCTTTATCTTCTTTTTCTTCTGATTTTATTTCCATTATCGATTTCTTCTCTAGCATAGCTTTCACGAAAATTGAATTATAAGGGATTTTACCTATAATAGGATAAGTATCATGAAACTCATCTTGGATACTTCGTGCTATCTCTTCGTTAATATCTGATCTGTTAATAACAATAAAACCTGGGATTTTAAATTGCTTAAGAAGTTGAAGTATTCTATCTAAATCGTGATAACCAGAGAGAGTTGGTTCAGTTACAACAATTGCAAAGTTAGTTCCTGTAAGTGAGCTTATAACAGGACAACCAATACCAGGAGAGCCATCAATAAGCACTAGCTGTTTGTTATTTTTAGCAGCAACAGTTTTTGCAGTCTTACGTACTTCTGCGACTAGTAAACCAGAACTTTCTTCCCCTGGATTTAATTTAGCGTGAACCATCTCACCAATTCTTGTACTAGAGATAAAGTACTGACCTGATACAACATCGTTCATGGTTATTGCAGCAAAAGAACAAACATGATAACAAAGCGAACATCCTTCACATTTAGTTGGATTGACAGTCAAATTGTCTGTAATAGCATCAAAACGGCAATAAGCTTTACAATCTCCACATTTTATGCATTTCTCTTCATCAATGAAAGCCTTCTGTAAGCCATAATAATCAAAACTTACAGTTTTTGAAGGTGTAAATATCAGATAAAGATCAGCTGCATCTACATCTGCATCTGCAAGAATTATGTGATCTTGAAGATAACTAGCAAGAGCTGCAATCAATGAACTTTTGCCGGTTCCTCCTTTACCAGAAATGATGGTAACTTGTCTGACATCTTCTTCTTTCATTTTATCAACTCCTTAATCTTAGTTTGAAGAACTTGAAATTCGTTTTTGTATTTCGGAAAAGCTTCAACTAAAGGTTTACCAGATGAATAGTTATGTGCGATTTCAAGATCAAAAGGGATCTTCATCAAAACTGGAATTTGTTCATCTCTACAGAATTGTTCTAATTTGTCATCACCAATACCGTGTTTGTTAATCACTACACCAAATGGCTTTTTTAAGACTCGAAGAGTGTCAACAACGATCTTCATATCAGAGAGTCCAAAAGGAGTAGGTTCAGCTACTAGAATAATATAGTCAGAATCAGAAACTGTTTCCACCATAGAGCAAGCAGAACCAGGTGGTGAATCAATTACAACAAACTTACTTCCATCTCTAATTTCCTCTTTTAATCTGCTAATCACAGGAGTAGTAAGTTCCTCACCTACAATTAACTCTCCAAAATGGAATAGAATGTTGTCGTTCTTCCCCTCGTATATTTTCCCTATTTCTCGTGGAGTTTCAGAGATTGCATCTTCAGGACACACAAATGAACAAACACCACATCCGTGACACATTTTTTCAAAGAGTAAAATTTCTTCTGGTAGTTTAATCAGTGCGTTATATTGACAACTCTCGTTACATTTTCCACAAAGAGTGCATTTTTGTTTGTCAATTACAGGAATCAGAATCTCACTTGAACCAACTTTTTTTGTCTCTAATCCTAAAAACAACGCACAATTAGGTTCATCAACATCGGCATCTAGAAGATGAGTATCCTTTATAGATAAAGCTAGACTTACAGCAACAGTAGTCTTTCCAGTACCACCTTTGCCTGATACTATGGCTATTTGCATAAATTTGCCTTCAATCAATGATTACATCCATCATCTTTGGTTGCTGCATAAAGCTCACCATTGATGAATTTCTGAATAGTGTCTTTCACAGTACCTTCAGCACCCATATAAACATCTAAGCCTAATTGCTTTCCTAACATTACAGCTTTGGATCCAGCTCCTTTGAGTAAAACTCCATCACAAAGTGAGGCTAAGAATTCCATAGGTAATCCTGAACCACCTTTATGGTTGCTTTGGTTCTCAACTATGTTAAGCTCATCAGAATCTTGATCCCAGATAGCATAGAAGGGAACATGACCGAAGTGTTGACCGACAATAGAATCTAAATCATTATTTGTATCAATTGGAATTGCATATTTCATTTTATCACCTAAATTTTAGTTAGAGAATTGGTTTTCCATTTTTCTATCAAATCTTTGACTGGAATATTCTCTCCTTGGAAGATATCAACTTTACCTCGCTTTAAAACTCCTTCCGCATTAGGTCCTAACCGAGGAACAATGACTGCTCCAATATCATTGTTAAGGAGGAATTCTACAGCTTGAAATCCAGCTCCTCCACGAGCATTTACAGCTGGATTGGTAATAAAATCCAGTGTATCATATTCAGAATCGTATATACAGAAATAATTACATCTGCCAAATCTCTCATACATTATAGAATCTTCTTGATTAGAAGAACTAGGTATAGCTACTTTCATAGTTAATCACTTGACTGTTCTGATGGATCCTCAAAGAGAAGAGCTTTAATGTCAAAAAATGCTTTTGCGACTTTTTGATGAGCTGAAGCGAGTTCTCGACTAAAAGAAGCTTGTGAAATTCCCATCTTTTCAGCTGCCTCCTGTTGTTTTAAACCCAGAAAATCTGCGTGATGTAATGCAGTAATCTCTTCCTTAGTTAACCTCATCTGTTCCAAATCTTTTAAAGGAATTGAAACTGGTTTGAATACTTGTCCTTCATAATCTATGCAGTTTCTTGGAATTTTTCGTTGCTGAACCATCAAATGTGTTTGTCTATTTAATTTAATAAATCTTTGGATATGAATAATTATTCATAACTCGGATTGTTTGAAGTTTCTACACATAGAAACAAACTTAAATGTTTGAGTAAGAATTATGCTAATAAGGTCAGAGTGGTAATTTGTCATTAAAAGGGTTTATTGTAAGAAGAATATTATACATTGTACCTGTAATGTTAGGTATAACGTTGATGAATTTCACTCTGATTAATGTAGCACCAGGAGATCCTGTAGTTGTAAGAATAGGTTTAATTCATTGTGAATCAGCAGATTGTTATAATCAGGCGTATAACAAAGAAGCAATAGAAATGGGACTGTTAGACCAAGAATTATATACAGTGCCTTGGTTTCAACGATATGTTTTGTATGTTAGCCATTTGTTAAGATTTGATTTCGGGGAAAGTTGGTATTATACTCAAGCAGGACAAGGGGTACCAATAGCGAAAATTATCGGTGATCACGCTCCATATACACTTATTCTAAATATACTATCATTCGTTATATCACTAGTTTTGTCTACAGCAATAGGTGTAGTGTCAGCAACAAGAAGAAATTCGTTCTGGGATAGAACTCTTACAGTAGCAATGCTACTAGGATACTCAATGCCACTGTTCTGGATAGCAAAATTGTTTATGTATCTATCTTTTGAGTTGTTCAATTTTACAGGAGTAACAAATAAGGATGCGTTTGTAAAACCACTACTCTTAAACAAGAATTTCTACAAGTATCTGATATTGCCAACACTAGCATTAACCCTCGGACATCTCGTTTTCATGGCTCGTTTGATTAGATCACAACTTTTAGAGATTCTGAGACAAGATTATATAACAACGGCAAAGGCAAAAGGAGTAAAATCGAGGGGAGTAATATACAAACATGCGTTTAGAAATGGACTTTTACCCATAGTCACGATCGTAGGTAATTCTCTACCAGGATTACTATCGGGTAGTGTCATGATAGAAACCGTTTTTGGCTGGCCTGGTTTAGGTACGTATTTCTTACAAGGAGCGCTCTTTAGAGATTTTCCTATGATGATGGCTACGAACACCATTTTCCCATTTTTATTCCTTGTAGCGCGTTTACTTACGGATATCACGTATGTGTTTATCGATCCTAGAATAAAATATTAGCTTCTCTTTTCTTTCTTTTCTCTGTATCACAAAATTAAAAATATATGCTATTTAGCTTTTACTATCAATGAAAAAAATATTTAGTAAGATTCTGATTGCTATTCTTACTCCCTTTCTCTGGATTGCTGGAGCTATTTTATATGTCGCAGTAGTTCTTGCTAAATTTCTTTTATATATTTATGAATTAATAATCCCTAGAGGATTACGAGAGCTTGTTCCTATCCTTAATCTTTGGAGAAGATATCTAGTTTATGCTTCTAATCTTTTTTCCAGTCAAGAGAAAATAGAACTAGTCAAACTAGAGGAGGAAATTGAAGAAATTCAGATGAGAGAAGACCGTATCAACAAAGCTTATCCTATTCAGCGAGGAGTAGGGGAAACCTATGACCACCTTCTCATTATTATTGTCATAATCTCTGTTTCAATTCTTCTTATAGGCAGTCAGACAACTGATTTTAATAGTTTAGTTAATAATATCATTGGTACTTTTTTCCCAAGTTTTAGTGAACTTGACACCACTACCCAATGGCTACTCATAACTGCTACTGCAGTTATTTGTTCCACTATTATGGGTATGCTCTCATTTATTGCAACTGTATTTGGACCTGTTTATGCATTATTTCATGCTGCAAGTTTAAGGATGATAAGGTTGGGAGCTTATAGCTGGGGATCATTCTATCAGAGAATAGAAAATCTTTTTTCCTTGCCTTATCTGGCTTCAAAAGCTAGTTTCTCGTTCTTTGAAGCTCCTCCGGTTGATGCTTCCACCTTTGAAGAATTCAAAGTCGATTTAGTAGGTGATTTGAGGAATCTTCAGAAACGGTTTACTAACATCATTAGTATATCTTCTTTCTCTTTACCTGAAAAGACTAAGAAACTTTATGAAGAATTTTTATCCTCAGAAACAGAAGACCGACTTGATATGACTAAGGTAGAAGATTCTCTCTCTAGAGTCTTTTCTCTTTTACTCTGGCAAAAAGAGACTTATATCTTCCCTTGGAAGAAAGAACCTGGACTAGCTGCATTTGCAAAAGAGAATTCTATGAGTTATAAAGAAGCTAAGCAAACATTGGTTTTTGTAACAAACAAACTAAGTGAGGAATTTGTTTCTGACGATTTCTTTAAATCAATTCTATTGAATGGTGCATTAAAAGGAATTATTAAAGTTGAAGAAAGATATAAGACTCATATTAGTGATCTTGAATACAATCAACTTGCTTTTTCCATAGCTTTGGGAGGACATAGATACATTCTTGATCATTTTGCAAAAGAAAAATTCTTTAAGAGATTTCTGAGAAAATTGCGAAATATCTCCTACGGATTTGTTGTACCTTTCATAGAGTTTGGAATGATTTTCTACTCTTATGGAAAGCATATAATTAATAGTTTTAAAATTATATTTGCTAAGAATTGGACAAAAAGAGCTGGGAGTTATTTAGGTTCTAAATTCGTAGAAATTCAGAAAGGTTTGAACTCTTTACTTTTAGCAGATGAACCTCATGAAGAATTGGATAAACAAACTAAGCAAGAAGCAAAGCAATCTCTGAATATGATTGCAAAAATCTTTCTGTTTTTATTCAAAGTTATACTTGCTCTTCCATTAAGTCTATTCTATTTCGCTAAATTATTATATCTGCTCATTGCTAATATCTGGAAGAAACGAAAACCTGAGGAGAGAATAGCTAGAAAATTCTCAAGGGATATTGCTAAAGAAACAATTGTGGCAATGTATGATGAAGTTTATGAAAGATTAGTTTTAGAGACTTTTCGTTACACATGAAAAGCAAAAAGATATATTCTCGATATTTTCAGTATTCTTGTTAATTATGACAGAAGAAAGAAAGAGATTGAGGGATTTAGGTTATCAAGTTGGTATTTTACCCACTGGAGAATTCAATTTAATTACTGACGTTCCAGGAGTACTTGTAGGGCATTCAACTATCATAGAAGGAGAGGGGAAATTGATACCTGGTAAAGGTCCAGAAAGAACTGGTGTTACAATTATTAGACCTCATCCTGGAAATAATTATAGAGAAAAAGTTCGAGCAAGTGCGTTTGTATTTAATGGTTATGGAAAAACTACTGGACTTGTACAAGTTCAAGAATTAGGTAATATCGAATCTATTATTGCTTTAACCAACACTCTTAATGTTCCTCTAGTTGCTAATGCTTTAATCGATTATCATATTAAAGAGAATCCTGATATCGGGATTGATACATCAACTATCAATGTTGTTGTTGGAGAATGTCACGATGGGAAGTTAAATGATATTCAAGGAAGGCATGTTAAGAAAGAACATGTTTATGAAGCGATAAAAAACGCTGATAAATTTTTTAAAGAAGGTTCTGTAGGAGCAGGAACTGGGATGACAGCTTTAGGGTATAAGGCTGGGATAGGTAGCTCTTCTAGAAAGATAGAGGATAGGAATTTAACCTATCATTTAGGTGCATTAGTACTTTCTAATTTTGGTATGAAAGGTGATTTAACTATACTAGGAAAATCTATAGATAAAATAGATAAAGTACAAGAAAGAGAAAAAGGTTCGATAATGGTTATCTTGGCAACTGATGCTCCTCTTAATGCAAGACAACTCTGTCGTCTTTCTAAAAGAGCACCTCTTGGTATATCTAGAACAGGTAGTTTTGGTTCCCATGGTTCTGGAGATGTGATAATATCATTTTCAACTAGTAACAAAATCGACCATGACAACAAAGAATCTATTCTTACTATGAAAATTGTGAACGAAAGAACAAAACTATTCAGATCTCTTCTTAGAGCTGTTGTTGAATCCACCGAAGAAGCTATACTCAATTCAATTCTAATGGCTGAAACAATAGTAGGGAGAGATAACAATAAATCAGAAGCAATTTCGATTGAAAATGTAAAAAGAAAATTGTCTGAATAGACAATTTTACTTGAAAATAATCTCTCGAGCTATTTCATCAAGAGAAGCTACATTAGTCATTTTCATGGCTTTAACTAGTGTTTTCTGGAGGAATTCAAGGAAAACCTTTACTCCTTCTGCTCCTCCACCAACAGCTGCTCGAACAATATCTCTACCAATAAGAACAGATTCTGCTCCAATTGCAAGCATTTTTAGAACATCATACCCTGTTCTGATACCACCATCAACAATGATCTTTACTTTCCCTTTAAGTTCATCGACTATAGGAAAGAGAGCATCTGCAGTTCCAAGAGTATGGTCAAGAACCCTTCCTCCGTGATTAGAAATTACTATCGCTTTAGCTCCAGCTTCTGTTGCTGCTACTGCATCTTCAACAGACATGATACCTTTGACAATTACAGGAAGTTTTGTTGCATTCACTAATTCTTTGATATCTTCTGGTGTTTTTCGGAAAACAGGTTTGTTGTGAGCTGCCATAATTGTACTTCCACAACCGTCAACATCAGTTCCAACAGCTATCGCATTTCCTTCTTCATACATTTTGAAAACTTTAAAAAGGACATCTTGTGCTCGTGGTTTAGAGATTTTTACACCCCAGCCACCAGCTAAATTACAGATTGCATCATAACATGGCATGAAATCAAAAGAATAAGTGTAAGTATCACCTCTCCATCCTATGGTACCAGCTTCTTTTGCTCCTAATACAGTTGCTTTACAAAATTCTGGTTCAGTAATAACACTATCTCCACCAAATGAGTTTACACCGGTAATAGAAGCACCCATTATTGGCATAGTTAATTCGTGACCAAAGAAATCATATTTTGTATCTGGAGTGTAATTGTTCCCAATCACTCTCATCTTGAGATTGAGCTTTCTCAATGCTTCAACATTGTTCGCGAAACTTGCTCCTGAACCAACACCACCAAAACCTATAGGTTTACCATAACTATTCCCTTGACATATTTTATTGAGAGCACCATCACAAACAGAAAAAACTCCACACTTCCCTTTCATTTTTTCTTTAGCAATACTTCTATGTTCTTCGACAGACATTTTTATTCCTCTTTTAATCTTATCTTATCTTCAAGATTTTATACCTTAATTTAAATTCTTTTGTTTCTATTTCGTATTATTAAATACAATACATTTCCAAACAAAATCAATTAGGAGAATCTTAATGTTTAAATTTGAACAGAAAAAAATATTTGATAATGCAAGACTTTCTAGACGATTTCGTAGCTAAATTATCTTCTTCCTTAGCTTTAAAACTAAAGGAGTATATAGAAAATCAAGAAGAAAGAAATCTAAATGAAGAGATAAGAAAAGGAGCTACACTTGCCTTAGAGGAAGTTCTTGAAAATCCTAAAAAATACAGTGTTCAAGATAGATTAAATGTAGCCAGTTTGTGTTGTTATCTAACTCAAAAAATGAAAGCAGACGAGTATTTTATTGATTTACTTAAAAAAGTAAAACATGATTATATTGAAGCTTATATAATTTATTTTGAAGAGAATCCTACAAATTATGAAGAATCATTTGAAAAACTTAAATCAATAATTAAGGTTCTAGAGAGCAAAACCGATTATTCAGATGAAATGAAAGCTCATATCGCAGAAATAAGTTCGTGGATGTATGGTCAACAAGGGGATATCGCAAAAATCAAAGAAATTCATAATTATGTCAAAAATCGTATCAAAGAAACAGACAATTTTGTTGAACAATGTGGCTTACAAGAAGCTTACATGAACTCACTTTGGTGGTATCTGCATTCAGGAATTGAAGTTGATTTTGAAGAGTTAATTGATTTTATTGACCCATATGTGAAAAAATACAACTTTTATCAAGTACAAACTAGTTATTTGAATGTTAAAGGATCAATTGATAGTTTTATTGGAGACAATATTAAAGCAATGGAAAGTTTTGAAAAGTTGATTGAACTTCATGAACAATTTAATGACGATTACAGGCTATCTATAGCTATAGGTAACCTAGCAGAGGTTTTGTTAGAATTAGGACAGGTACAGAAATCTAAAGAATTAATGGAACGTGCAATAAATCTCTATAAAGAATCTACCGGTCAATGGCCTTATTTATATCTCACTGAGATAGGGAATATCTATTATCTCCTTGGAGATAAAAGAGCTGAGGAATCGTTCTTACATGCATATAAGATTCAACGACAAGAAAAATCTATGCACAAAGCTTTCATCATGTACGAATTAATTCATTATTACCTCAGAATTGAAGATTTAAATTCCTCTAAGAAATATTTGAAAGAACTTAGAGAACTAGCAAAACAACTAGAAGCACCTTCTATAAACGCACGAGTTGATTATCTACGTGGTTTTTATGAGATGCTAAATCATAACCTCTCTAATGCTTTAGCATATCTTGAATCTTCGCTTAAACAAGCAAAACATACAAAAGATTTGGAACTTATTCTTTTCTGTAATATTCAACTTGCTGTTGCTCATCTTTGGTATTATAGATTACTTGAGAAAAAAGAATCACTCAATCTAGCAGTGTCTTATATTGATACTGTTAGACAGTTGGCAATTGAAAATAACCATAACCAGATCTTAACTACCTCGTTAATGATTTGTTCGGTTCTTTGTCTTTTAACTGGTGATTATGAAGATTCTATACGAGATTTAGATAAAGCAAGAGAACTTAGCAAAAATATTGATATTGATTATCTTTTGAGTGATATAGACAAAATCGAAACGAGCATCAATAAAGCTGTAGATACTGGTCTTTTAGATCTACAAAGCCAGAACATTATAGAATTTATCCTTCCACAATTTAAATCTCTTTTATCATTGAAACTTACACAATCAAGACAGAAACCTGTTGAAGTTTTAGGAGTATTAATTATCTCTGACTCTGGGATTCCAATCTATTCTAAATTAAAAGATAAACTAAAAACAAATGATTTACTTCTTTCTGGACTTTTAATGGCTATTACACAATTTGCAGAAAGTATTCTTGAAGGAGATGAAATAGGACGATTGAAAGATGTCAATTATGAAGATTTTTGTATCTCTCTTCAAGCAATTAATAACGGAATCATTGCAGTTATTGCTTCTGAAGTCAGCTCTGATATAAGAATGTGGGCTATGAATTTAGCTAGTAGAATTAAGGAAATTCCACCTGTGGTAACCAAATTTGTTTCAGCTGTTCCTGGTAAAATAGATGACCTTCTAGAACAAGTGAATCTCTAAAATTTGTGGGCAAGAACTTATATGTAATATCAATATTCTACTCTTGAGTGTACATAAACAATGGATAAGCCTATTGCTTTTGTAGAAACGCCTGAACCTATTGCAGATTTGATGATAGAACTGATCAGTGAAAATAAGAAAGCTGATAAGAATATTTCAATTGTGGATTCAGGTACCGGAAAAGGAATTTTCGTGGATAGACTTACAAAAGCTGGATACAGAAATATAACAGCAGTAGAACTTGATAAAGAGCTATTTCAGTATTCTAAAACTAAATTTCCAAATCTAGATTTTCAAAATTTTGACTATTTGAGCTGGATAACTAACACCAAGTACGACTTGATAATTGGCAATCCTCCATATTGCCACTTTAATTCATTACCGAAACAAATGAAAATTGAAGTATCTGAAATAGTTGGGAATAAAGAATCAGACATCTATTATGCCTTTATAATGAAATCTATAGATCTCCTGAAAATAGGTGGAGAACTTATCTATATTGTTCCATATGGATTTTTTTTCAACACTTATGCAAAGGTTGTTAGAGAGAAATTAAAATCAAAAGGTCTCATCAAGATAATTATCGATTTAGATGAGACTCGCTTATTTGAAGGAGAAAATCCAGAAACAGTCATTTTCAAGTTTATCAAAACTCAACAGAAGACTAACTCTCAAGTGAAGATACTCAGAATAAAGGATCGCAATTTAAGTCCTAAAAAAATACGATCAGAAGCTTCTAATGTTTTGAAGTTACAAACAAGTTCATCAACATTTGATTATCACACAAAAGAGCTGTTTTCAAACGAAAACATAGTGTGGACGACCTATCCTGAAAAAGCAATTAATAATTTTTATTTTCTTAAAGATGTAGCTTGGATAGGTGTAGGATTAGTTTCAGGTTTCGAAAAAGCATTTACTATTACAAAAGAAGAAAAACAGTTACTAAATGAAGAGGAAAAAAAACTGTTGATTAAATGTATCAAAGCTAAGCACTGTAAAGGTTTCTGGACCGAAGGTTACACTGAATATATCTTGCTAGATGAAGGAATTTCGACAGAAAAAGAACTGAAAGAGAAATATCCTTTCATTCACAAGAAATTAATCGAATTCAAAACCAGTATGAGTGTTAGATATCTACCAGATAAAAAGAAATGGTTTCATTGGCAAGCTTTGAGGAATTTTGAAACACTAAAAGATTATAAAGATACAGCAAAGATTTTTGTGCCAAATCTTGATAGAAGTACAACTAATAGATTCAGTTTGTCATTAAAACCATTTTATCCTTCAGGAGATGTATTAACAATAGTTCCAACAGAAAAAGATCCTTTCTTTTTGTTAGGTTATCTTAATAGTCACTTCTTTCGAGATTATTATCTTTCAGCTGGAGCAAGAAGAGGTCACAGGATTTCTTTCACTCAACGAATAATGGCAAATATCAAAATTCCAAAATTTGATGATTCTGTTGAAATTAAAATAAGTAAACTTGCAAAAGAGATTTTTGACGGAAGAAAAACTAACCTTCAACTGAAAGTTAACGATTTGATTCTCGAAAATATAGATTAATAATTCTGCATTTTTGAAGCCTAAAGTTTTTAAATAGAACACATCTCAATACTATGGGTTAGTATGGGTGAGAAGGATGTTGAGAGGAATGAGAATTGGGAGTTTTTTGATGTTGTCAATTATCTTTTTTCCCAACAATTTTACCAATCCCGAGATTTTATTATAGATCGACGAGCAGTTCAAAGAATTAAAATAAAGGGGAGTGGAGAGGTAATAGAAGGTTTGATAGAAATAGTCAAGAAAAACATTGCTCCATTTGTTAAAGGTGATGATGAACAATTCATCAAACAACTAGCTTCTAAGTTCAACATTAGAACAAAGGAAATTTATGAAAACTATGAAAACAAGTTATCAAACTTAGAAGAAGAACAGATGAAGGACAAGAAGTTCAAATTAATGGTTACGCTCAGTGTAATTATTGCCTATTTCCAGAAACGATCAACTGAGTTTGTTCATAAAATGCTCAAAGAGGAGATTGAGGAAGAAATCAAACCAAAAAAATTCAAAGAAGCTTTAGGAGAACTTTACGAAAGAGCTGATGAAGATCTTTCACTTCTCCAGAACATTGTTTTACTAAAAAAATATTCTGAAGTAACTAAAATCCACTTCCAGATGAAATATTTAGAGAAGAAGAAGAAAGCTGTAATAAAGAAACTTCAAGATTCTTTAACGCTTATCTAAATTGTATATTATCAATTTGTAAGATATATTACTCTGAATTCAGTATGTGTCTTTGTAACATCCAAAATACTACCTGTTCTTACTGGTTTTTGCTAAAAGCCTTCAGTGCATGTTTTACTGCTTTTTTCTTGAACCATATTCTGGAATGTTTATTCAATTGGAATTCAAAATGTGTTGTATGCTCAGCTGATGAGATTCCAACAAAAACTGTTCCAATTGGTAGTGATGAATTTGGATCACCTGGAGGAGCTATACCAGTAATAGCGATACCAAAAGTTGCTTTAGTTTTCTTCCGAACACTTTCAGCCATGAATTCTGCAACTTCTTTAGAGTAGCTAGTGTATTTCTCTATGATTTCTTTGGGTATGTTTAATTCCTTGATTTTTGCTTCATCTGAGTAAGTAATAAAACCATAAGAAAAGTAGTCTGAACTTCCAGCAGAATTGGTGATTATATGAGCTAATAATCCCCCAGTACAAGATTCCGCTGTAGCTATAGTCCAATTTTTTTCTATTAAAATCTGTTTTGTTTGATTATCTAATTTCATTACAATTCTGTTTATAATTTTTAAAATTATATAAGGATTCTCAGCTTTGGTTTTACTTTCAAAAATTTTTTTATAACTAAACTGAAAATGTTAAAAAATGAATCTTTTTTCACTTCTATTTCTTTTACTCTTGTCCCCGATAACTATTTAAAATATCAATGTAAAGTTTGTGAGATTAGTGATTGAAATGACAGAAGAGGAAAGGAAAAAACTAGAGATCCTTATTTTATATCATAAACGTAAATACTATGATGGCGAACCTGAAATTTCTGATGCTGAATATGATAGTCTTGAAGATAGACTTAGAAATATCGATCCTGATAATCCTGTTTTATTCATAGTTGGAACACCTGCGGGTGGGAATGTTTCTCACGATCCTCCTATGCTTTCTTGTCAGAAAGCTAAAGCAATTGACAAAGTTGTTTCTTGGGCTGATGATCACCCTTTGATGATGGGGTATAAAGTTGATGGAATATCATTGAAAGTTGTCTATAAGAAGGGAAAACTTATTCAGTCAGCCACTAGAGGCTCAGGGACTCTAGGCGACGATGTGACACTTAATGTTATGAAAATTGATTCTATACCCAAGACTATTCCAGTACAAGAACGAGTAGAAGTTCGAGGTGAGCTTTATATGAAAATCTCTGAATTTAACCGAATAAATGCTTTGCTTCTTGATGATGAAAAGTATAGTAATCCGCGTAATTTAGCTGCAGGTACTGTGAAACAAAAAGATGTTCGGGGGATGGAAGGACGCGAACTTCATCTTATGGTTTTTGATCTTTTAGGTTGGGAGGAGGATGCTACAATGGAACAGAAAGCACAGATATTACAATCTTGGGGATTTGAAGCTTCAGATTTCTTGAAAATCGATGAACCCACTCTTGAGAATATTGAGCAATCTTTTAAAGATGTTGAAGATGCAAGAAATACTCTTGATTTCGAGATTGATGGAGTTGTCTATAAATATGATGAAGCTGCTCATAGAGCTGAAGCAGGGGCTACTGAACATCATCCTAGATGGCAGATAGCTCTAAAATTTGAAAGCAAAGGCAAATCTACTTTACTGAAAGGTATAACCTGGCAAGTAGGGAGAACTTCTGTGCTTACTCCTGTTGCTGAACTAGAGCCAGTAGAAGTAGCTGGAGCAGTGATAAGCAGAGCAACTATGCATAACGCAGATTTTCTGATTGATTTAGAAGCTCAACCAGGAGACTATGTCTATGTAGAACGATCTGGAGAAGTTATTCCTAAGATCATCAGTGTAACAACTAAGAATACGACAGGTAATGTCAAATTGCCTGAAAAATGTCCTTCTTGTGGTTCTGATACCAGAAGGTCTGGAGTAAATTTGCTTTGTACAGGAGATAAGTGTAGAGATAAAGATATCCAACAAATAGGTCACTGGATAGCTATAACGGGAATTGATGGTCTAGGGGGAAAGAGTTTAGAAAAACTCTATGACACTGGAAAAGTCAAACACTATTCTGATCTCTATGCTTTACAAGAAAAAGAATTAGTAGATCTCTTAGGTAAGAATGGTGAGAAGATTTTTGCGTCTATAGAAGGAACAAGAGAGCTTCCTTTTCCATTATTCTTAGCGGGTTTGGGAATAGAATCCTTAGGTAAGGCTATGGGTAAGAAACTAGCTAGTTATTTCAAAGGTTTAGAAGAACTGAAGAATGCCACGATTTCCAAATTAACAAGTTTTGATGGGATATCAGACATCACTGCACAAAACATCAAGAATGGAATTACAGATGAAACATTGTATGAGAACCTGTTTAAAAATGGTGTAAAGATAGTCTATGAAAAACCAAAAGAAGCAGCAGAAGATGCTCTAAAAGTCTATATTACTGGGAAAGTAGAAGGACATTCTAAAGATGATTTAATAAAACTAGTAGAAAACAAAGGAATGATCTGGTCTTCAAGTATTTCAAGGAATTTAGATTTTCTAGTAACTGGTAAAAATGCTGGGCAATCCAAATTAGAAAATGCTGAACAATTGGGAATTAAAACTATCAACTGGGAAGAATTTAAAAGTAAATATCTTGGTTAAAATCTTTGATATAGAAGGAAACTACTAGTTGCAAAACAAATATCTTTAATAATTTGTATTTCAACGGTTTTCTCGATTACCTTATGAATTTCGAAGATATATTTATACCTGGAGAGATAGTAGAAGTTGATGGAGAAAAAAAGACAAATAACATCTTTATGCTAGCACTCAGTACCTGCCATTGGTGTCAGTCAGGTAAAAAATGGTTAAAAGACCACAACTATCACTATCGGTATGTTGATGTAGACAAATTAAAAATGGAAGAAAAACTAGAATTGAAGAGAAATGTTAGTAAATTTTTCAATACTATGATCCGTTTCCCCTTTCTAATAGTAGATGGACAAAAGTTTTATGCTGGTTTTAACATAGAAAACTGGAAAGAAATGTTAGTGGAATAGGTGTATAAATGAAAGAGAAAAATTTTGAAGATGTAGCAAAATATATTCAACAGGTTGCAGACAAACGAGGGTGGATTCTTGATCCTAATAAAGGAGAGACTCACCAGTTTCTCATCGAAGGTCTGAAAGATTATTTTAACCGAGTAGGTTATTTCAACTGTCCATGTAGAGATTCTTTTGAAGATAGAACTATGGATCGAGATATAATTTGTCCATGTGATTATGCTCAATCAGATATAGATGAATATTCAAGATGTTACTGTGCGCTTTTCTACAAGAAAGATTATGATTTTTCACAACCTTTGAAAATGATTCCAGAACGTAGACCTGAAGAAAAGTGGTAATTTCATTTTTCTTCTTTTATGTTGTTTTTTGATAAAATATATAAACAACTCAAAAAAACTAAAAATTGGTAAATAATGGATGATGCAGGTAAACACACTATCATACCTTTCAAACGCCAATTACAAGCTGAAGTTACAGCTTTGACTCGTTACAAGTATTTCATGCAAGGTTTAGTTGAATTAGATATAACTAAAGCTCGAGAACTACTTAGATGTTATAAGGAAAGAACAGGTAAATCGTTGTCTTTTACTGCTTGGTTGGTTAGGTGTGTAGCTGTTGCTGTTAGTGAGAATCTAGAAGTTCAAGCTATTAAGAAAAGGAATAAACTATATATCTTTGAAGATGTTGATGTATCTATTGCTATAGAAAGAAAAATCGATGGCAAACCTTTTCCAGCTTTACATGTTATTCGAAAGGCAAATGAAAAGAGTCTCCTAGAAATACATAATGAGATAAGAGAAATACAAAAACCAAAATCAAAGGATGAGATGTCTTCTGATATTTCTAGTAAGAAGTTACGAACGTTATTGAAACTTCCAAAATTTGTTCGTAAAATAGTTTTTTGGGATAGAGTAAGAAGAAATCCTTATTTTCTCAAACAAATAAATGGAACTGTATCTGTTACTGCTATAGGTATGTTTGGAAAAGGAATGGGAGGATGGGGAATAAATCTTGGTTATCATTCTGTTAATATTGTAACAGGAGGTATAACATTTAAACCAAGATTATTTGATGGAAAATTGGTTAATAGAGAATTCATGAACCTCTCAATCCGAATTGATCATACGATTACTGATGGGGCTCCCTCTGTAAGGTTTGGGCGAAGATTAGGTGAATTGATAGAAAGTGCATTTGAGTTGAAAGAGTTTTGTTTAAAAAAGAATTAGAAATCTCTAATTTCAACTCTTTCAGATTCTTCAACACTTACTTGTTTCTTTTTGATTTGTCTTATTGCTATTATTCCTGGTATGAGAGCTAGAACCAAGAATATTGTTGCAAATTGCATTGCTTCTGGATAATTGAATCTTGTTCCACTTGCTAAGTCAGCGATAAACCATGCACCTAATGTTAACTGTCCTAGATTTGAAATGCTCATAAACCAGTTATACAAAGTTCCACCTACCGGTCCGACTGAATGTTCCATTCCAAGTCTCATCTGGGTTGCTTCATATCCACCGTTGATAGCTCCTACAAACACTACAATAGTGTAGATAACTGCTAGACCACTTGTAGAGATTAAGAACATCGTACCTAAAAGTCCACCATATACTATTGTTGTTCCGATGAGAACAGGTGCTAGTGGAAGATAATCTCCAAGTAATCCTATTATCCCTGCTCCTACAAACTGTCCTAAAGCAAATACAGTCACTCCTAATCCTACATATAAAAAATCTAGAGTTGTTTCTTGACTGACGAAGGTTGTAAAGACTGACACTACAGTGATACCGGTTCCTGATAAGATCATAAACAATGTTACCCACCAAGTACTTGATTTAGAAAAAGCTTTTTTGTACATTGACCAATCTGTTTGCACTATTTTATCTTCGAGAGAGAGTCTTTTTTCGGGGAAGAGCATTACTACCCCACTCGAGAGTAACAACATTGCTCCAGGAAGTATGTAAATGAGATTCCATAATCCTCTGTTCATCAATATTCCTAAGATAAAACCAGCTAAAGCCATACCTGCACCTCTTAATCCCCATCCAACTGCTTGCATAGCTCCTCTTCGTTTATGAGGAGTGATGTCTACAGCTAAACTGTCAAGAGTAGCATCCATTAAAGCGATACTAACCGAAACTAATAAAGCTACAACAATAAACGGAGCTACTGTTGAAGTGAATGGGAGTATTACCCATCCAATAATTCCAAGAAATCCACCAATAAGAATATACGGTTTCCTTCGACCAAACCGCCCAATTGAAACATTATCGCTTAACAAGCCATAAACAATCTTAATTCCCCAAGGTAACATGATAATACCATAAAGTCCCAAAGAACGGGTATCACTTAATCCAATCACTTCTTGCATAAAAAGTGGAAGAATTATGATTGCCACTATAGCTACTCCTTGAGAAAAATAGAAAAATCCTTGTAAAGCAAGGTACCATTACTTCCAGTTCGATTCGAGGAATTCCTCACTAAATTGATCAGTCATGAAAAGGGAATACAGCTGTTCTTTAAGAATTTTTGCCAAATGGAATCATATGTTTGCAAATATATATAATTAACCAACGTAAAATAAGCTTTAAGATGTCAAAGAACTCCTGGCGAAAAGTTATCAGAGATGTAACTGTTACTCTGGTAACTGTTGGGATTCTGATCGGTTTATACTTTGCCTCTTTGACAGGTCCAGGACAAAATTTTGATTGGTCTGTGTTTTTTACTTACATTTTCTTTCTTATTGTAGTAGGTGCGATTTTGATTTATGTCTATTGGAGCATCAAAACGAAAAGAGAAACTCGCTCACCTAAAAAAATTAAAACAATTGAAACTATAAGAATGAAGGATTTAATCACTCAAGAAGAACATATTCTAGAAGAAAAAGTTAAACCTTTACTTAATAATATCAGTGTAATAAATTTGAAAGATTCAGATTCTCTGATTCCTCGAGTAACCTTTGAATTTCATAAAGACCACAAATATAATTTCTTATATAATCTCTCTATTGAAGTTTTGAGTCCTACTAATATCAAAATGAGTGCTATCTTGAGAACTGAATATCCTATTTCTCTTAGTATAAAAAGAAAATCTCACAACCAAACTGAAGAAAAGGTCAATAAAGAGATAAGATCAAGTCAATATTTTAATTATCATTCTAGTCATCCCATTGCATTTGAAGAAATATTTACAGATAAGAAATTTGATGAAAAGATTATAAGTTTGAAAGATACATTAACTAGTTTAGCTTTTAACGGGAAATTCGCTGTTGCTATAATCTCTAATTATATGGCAATCGATCCTATTTTTAAAATAATTACATTTATTCATGATCAACTCATGTTAAAAGACTTCAGTAATATTGATGTTGAAAAATTGATATGTTATCAATGTGGTGATGTTTTTGAAGCAAATGAAGAAAAGTGTAACAAATGTGGTGCTCCAAGACCTAGATGTGTAGTATGCTTATTAGATACTAAACCTTCAGAAAAAAAGAAAGTAATTCAGACACCTTGTTGTGGAGTATATGCTCATAAAGAACATCTTATCAGTTGGTTAGAGACAAATCCTAGATGTCCAAACTGTAAAAAAGATCTCTTTCTTCTGCTTAGAACATTTAAACAAGGTAACTGATTTTTATTTACAAGATTTATAATATCAATTTCTTTAATTCATTTTAGGAGAAATAGCATCAGTTTTAGAAATTATCATTTATTCTTTTGTTTTATTAGCAGTGAAAAGTAGAGCTTTAATCGATTGAAAGAAACTCTAATTTGTCTACTTCCAGCAAATCATTGTAGACTAAATCATAGACTGCGTTTAGGAACAGAAATAGAGGAAGCTTTTGGTCTAAGCTGGTATAAACTTCAATTAAAGTACGATTATTATTATTTGTGCAAATCTTCAATATATTTGTATAATAAATTACTTCAACAATTGTCAGTTTTTTGAATGTTGAATTCTTTAATTGATTAAAATCAGCAAGAGCAGACTCTTTAGCATGTGGTACTGAAATGGTAGACTGGAGGATACAATCAAGTGTTTTAGCATTAGTATCTGTTAAATCCTCTTTCAACTTTTCATCTAAGAAATAGATAAGTTTAGAAAATATATTCTCATCTAAATTAGCTGTTTTTTCTACTAAATCTACTAATTTCTGCAACCATTTCTGTGCTTTTTCCTCAGTTGTGTTTCTTGTAATATTTGCACTTAAACTAATGAATCCTAATTCGGAAGTTGTGTCTATCTCTATCTTTTCTCTTGGCTTATTGGTGTTCAAAGAATAGATTATATTACGAAAATCATCCTTTATCTCTAACTCTCTTATAATCCTTGCTTCAAAATTTTTATCTGGAATGATTTCAAATCTTGCATGAGAGGTTTTTTCTGGTAATGGAATAGCAAATTCCAAATCTTGTGTAGTATCACTTCTGCTTGAAACAGCGAGTTGCGACCTCACAGCTCGATTACGATCAATAAACAAAACATTTGCAGATAACTGTTCATCTTTACATTTATGTACATCTACAAACTCGCACAAACCTCTTGCATCACAATTAATTTTCATCGTTGGAGGAATCAGAGCTAGTCTTTTCTTTCCACAAACATTGCATTGATAATTAATTGTATCTTTATCTAAATTAGTATAGACACTCATCTGCAACCCCTTACAAACGTGCTAGTGAGAAATTAAAGAGTTATAACCTTTTCTTTAGTGGTTTAGTAAAAAAAAAGAAAAAAAACTTAACCACTTATAGTGTGGTTATTTATAGCTAATGTTGAGCTTTCCAGTGGAAAGGGTAAATCTATTATATCTGAACCAATTTGATCCAAATCCTTCAAGGTCTTAAAGAAATTCCCTGCTATACTTACTGGTTTTAATGGATGAACAATCTCGCCTTTCTTTACCAAATAAGCATTAGTTGCTGTGACTGAAAAGTCTCCAGTTATCATATTGCTATGCCCCATACCCATTGGGAAACCTTCAATGTAAATAGCTTCATCATATTCCTTAATTATTTCATCTAGGTTTTTCTGACCAGGTTTAATAACAAGTTTGTTAGGTCCTATAGAAGGTAGATTTTCATATTGTGTAGGTTCGTTCCTCTGAGCATTTCCAGTACTGCCTGTACCATAAACTGGTCCATAAAAATTATCAAATAGAAAACTTTTGAGTATACCATCTTTGATAATTTCTGTTTTTCTAGATGTAGAACCTTCGTCGTCTACAGCTCTACAAGCCAGTTTCTTAGGATTGGTACCATCATCAAAAAGTTGTAGCTCTTTACTAGCAATTTGTTCGTTAATTTTATTCATAAGAGGATTCCTTTTCTCAACTACTGTTCCACCATTCAGACCGACTGTAAAGGTAGTAGAAAGAAGCATAGAAGCTGACAGAGGTTCCCAAATTGTAGGGATTTTAACTGTTCCATCAACCGGTTTAGATCCTAAGTGTTTGAAAGATTTTTCAATTGCGGTCTTTCCAATCCCACTTAAATCTTGTATTGTTCTCCCAACTTTGAAATCAAAAGCAGTCGTTCTTTCACCTTGACCCATTGCTGCTACATAGGCTGTGCCATAATGTGCAGTATGCATTGAAGATACCATACAGCTTTCAGTTGTTGCAACTGCAAATCCTCCCCATTCGGTACCAACTTCAAGGTCAGCTCCAACTAAACGTTGATCATCTATATCACACTCTTTGACTAGCTCAGCCATATGCCCAATGAGTGTTTCTGTACTAAGTTTAACTATCTCGTCATCAAGTATGCCTTCTTTTCCTTGTTTACTCTCAGTTACAAAACCAGAGAAACGAGAATCTTCTGGACTATTCTTAGCTATCTTAAGTGCATTTTCTAACGAAAATTTCAATGATTCTGGAGCAAATCCCGCACAAGTTGCAAAACCTAGTTGTTTTCCTACTGCGACACGAATCCCTACTCCTTGAACCATACCATCTCTGCATTCAGTTTTACCTTTTGAATACTTTATCTCAGTCAAAGAGTTTTTTATGATATAAGCTTCTGCAGAAGGGATTTTCAAGTCCTTTGCATATTTTAAAACTTGATCAGCAACCTCTAAAAGCTCAGAACGTATATTCTCTAATACCATCTTATTCGCCTCCTACAAGTACTTCGTCTACAAGCAAACTTGGACCTCCAAGTCCAACTGGAAGAGGAAATTGACCTCCCTTACCGCAGCCTCCAAAGTAACTCGTATAGACGTCCATCTCGTTTGTAACACCACTTATTTGTTGAATAAAATCTAAAATTTGACCAGATAAAGCAGCATCTTTAATTGGCTTTGTAATTTCACCATTTTCTATTAAATAACCTCTACTACATTTGAAAAGGAAAGTTCCATCCAAATCAGCTTGACCTCCTGAAGTTCCAGCTGTATATATCCCATTTCCAACTTGTTCAACTGCTTCATCAAAAGAGAGGTTTCCAGGTTTAAAGTAGGTGTTTTTCATCCTAGGGATTGGAGGATACATGAAAGTAATTGCTCTTGAATTTCCGGTAGGTTCAGTATTCATTTTATTAGCTGTACTTCTATCATGAAGATATCCAACTAACATCCCCTTATCCATCAAAATCGATTTTCCAGTCTTTACTCCTTGATCATCATATGGTAAGAAAAATCCTCCATGTTTAGTGATACCTTCATCAATAATAGTTGCATGTTCACTCCCAAGCTGCTCACCTACTCTATCAGCAATAGGAGACATCCCTGTAACAACAAAATCAGATTCTGATAGATGTCCAAAACTTTCATGAGCTAAAACCCCAGCCATTCGAGGTCCAACAAGAGCTCTATGTTTACCAGCTGGTGCAGAAACAGCATCTATTTGCTCTTTACACCATTTTCCAGCGTTAGTACCAAGAGTTTCAGGAAGATATCTTTCTTGTTTAAGAAATTCCATTCCTTGAGATTGACCAATAGAATCTGAACCTCGAGCTTGAGTAGTTTCAGTCATTGCTACAGCTAGCATGCGTATATCAAATAGAAGAGGTGTCCAGTAAATCTCAGATTGTTCAGAGTTAACAAATAATTTGTTTCCCCATAATTCTCCCCATAATCCTGTTGTAGATTGTGGGTCAACTTGTTCTTTAATAGCGGAGATACCTCTTTTTAACATATCTAATTTTTCAGCAAATTCAACCTCTCTAGGATGAATTTTTACTTTCTTTACAATTGAATCCTTAACTGTTGGTTGATTGTCATATGTGTGCTTAAATGTAAGAAGAGGTTCTGTTGCTTTAGCTATTCCTAAAGATCTTCTAGTAGTGTCTTTTATAGCATTCATGTCTATATCTGGAGTGAAACTATAACCTGGAGAACCGTTGATATATGTTATTATTCCAATTCCTCTTCGTTGTTTGGTAGAAGATTCTCGAACTTTTTCATTTGTATAATTGATAGTGGTTAAAGTTAAGTCATCGTATCTTGCTTCTACAAAATCAGCACCAAGATTATGACCTTCATTAACAGCATTATGTAAAAAATCAAAAATATAATCATTTTCCAATATATTCACCTTATATATTAAGAACCACTTGACTGGCCACATGATTTAATGTGATGGTCAGTCGTGGTCATTTACCATGGATTTTTTAACTTAACATGGATTTTGCTAGGTATCGCTTATTTGTAACGTTTATAAAACTATGCAAAACTCATGGGTAAATAATAAAAGAAAAAGGAAAAGGATACAATAGTTAGTCAGATATTGTGTGACCTGTGAAAGTCATACTTGGTGTTTCAATTGGATAACCAGACACTTCACTATCGTTTCCTATAAATCTAATGTTATTTAGTGTTTTAAAATAATTACCAGCTATACTAATTGATTTCAATGGATGAGATTTTTCTCCATTTAAAATTAGAAAAGTATCATTGCAAGTTACACTAAAATCACCTGTTACTGGATTTGCAGTAAACAAACCAATAGGAGTGCCTGTGATCAAAATTCCTTTATCAATTTCAGCAATTTGTTCATCAAGATTTTTAGTACCTTGTTTGATAAGAGCATAGTTTAATCCGACACTTGGAGTATTTTCATAAGGTGTTCCACCGAATGGACCTCCTCGTTGAGCATTACCTGTAGAAGCAAATCCAGCTGCTTCACCAAACATTTTGTCAAAGAGGAAAGTTTTCAGTATACCATTTTCAATAACTGTTGTTGTCTGTCTAGTAATCCCTTCAGCATCAATTGATTGACATTCTTGTGTATCTAATTTCTGCCCGTCATCAATAACTGTAAGCTCTTTCGATGCGACTTTTTCATTTAGTTTTTCCATCCAAGGATTACTTTTCTCAACGTATGCAGAACCTGAGAAAGTATTGAAGAATGCAAATCCCAGAAAAGCAGCTGCTTCTCGAGGTTCCCAGACAGTTGGAAGTATTTCAGATCCACTAAAATCCTTTGAACCTAATGCTCTAAATGCTTTGTTTAAAGCTTTAGGAGCAATTCCTTCAACTGGTTCAACTTTTCTACTTTGAATAAAATCAATTGCTGTTTTTCTATCACCTGCTTCCATTACTACGAAGTAAGAAGTTGCACCAAAAGTGGTTGTTAAAGATGAAGCTAGACATCCTTCTGAAGTACCAACTGCATAACATGAATAATTTACACTTGAACCAAAACTTCCAGAAATAATCCGCTTATCAGTCAAGTCAACTTCTTTATTCATTTTGTTACAGTTTTCTATCAAGTCTTTAGAGGTGATTTCTAATATGTCAGGATCAAGTTTTCCTTCTTTAGCAGGTTTTGTTTCAGTTACAAAACCATTGAACATAGGATTTTCAGGACTCACTTTTGCTATATCATACGCTTGTTTAAGTGCTGATTTTACAGTCTCTTTTTCAAAACCAGTACAACTTGAGAATCCTATCTTTTTTCCTTCAGCAACGCGTATTCCTAAACCTTGAACAATTCCATCTCTACTATCAACTTTACCTTGATGATCAGTCAAACTTGTAAGAGATTGCTCTACAACAAAAACCTCTATCGATGGTATTGATAGGTCTTTTGCATATTTTAGTGTCTGATCTGTTATCGATAAGATTCTATTTCTTAAATCTTCTAATGACATTATTGTGCACCTCCTACTAAGACTTGGTCCATGATTACATTAGGACCACCATAGCCTACAGCTAATCCGTTCTGTCCTCCTTTTCCACACCCCCCAAAATATCCAGTTCGCATCTCAATATCTCTAGTAGCACCTTTCACTTGCTTTAATAGATCAAGTATATTTCCAGATAAAGCTGTATTTTTGATAGCTTTTGTTATTTCCCCTTTTTCAATAAGATAGCCTTTACTACAGTTAAACATGAAATTACCATCCAAACCTACTTGCCCTCCAGACATGTCAATAGCATAAACACCTCTTCCAACTTGTTCTAATGCTTCTTCAAATGATAAATCACCAGCACCAAAGTAAGTGTTTTTCATTCTAACAATAGGGTTGAAAAGAAAGTTAATTGCTCTACTATTTCCAGTAAGTTCAGCATTCATTTTCTTTGCTGTTCCTCGATTGTGAAGATATCCTTTCAAGATTCCTTTTTCTACTAAAATTGTATTTTCTGTTTTGACACCTTGGTCATCATAAGGTAAATAATATCCACCATACTCGGTTACACCTTCATCATAGATAGAAACATGTTCGCTTCCAAGTTGTTCACCTACTCTATCAGAGATTGGTGATTGACCTGTTACTACAAAATCAGCTTCCGATAAATGTCCAAATGATTCATGTACCACAACACCTCCCATTTGAGGGGATACTAATACAGTTGATTTTCCTACAGGTGCTGCGACAGCATTTAATTGATCTTTACAAGCTTCACCTGCTTCTTTTCCTACTTTTTCTGGTAAACCTTCGCTTTCAAAGAACTCAAAACCTTTAGAATTTCCACTTCCTTCATAAGAACCAGCTTGTTGTCCTTCTTTGATTACTATTGCACCCATTCTAAGATCTACAACCATTGGTACCCAAAATATTTCTGAACCTTCAGAGTTTACGAAATATTTTTCACCATAAGATTCTCCATAGAGACCTACAGTACTAGTAGGTTCTAGTACTTCTTTTACCGATATAACACCTCTTTTAAGAAGTTCAAGCTTGTCATCAAATTCAAAATTCTTAGGATGTTTCTTAACTCCTGCTTCTTTTCGATCTTTTATTGCGGGAAGATCATCAAAATCCAATTTAATTTTATTTCTTACATCTGTTGATTTAGCTAGTTTTACTGCCCTTATTGTTGCATCTTCAATGCTCTCATTTGTTAGTTCTGGTGTAAAACTATATCCTGGTGTACCTTTATAATAAGCCATAATACCAATACCTTTTCGATGAAGTGATGATGATGTTTTGATAATATCATTTGTAAGATTTATAGTTGTTAATTGTAAATCATCATATCTAGCTTCAATAAATTCTCCACCAAGTTTCTGACCTTTTTCAACTGCTTCATGTAAGAGATCAAAAACATATTCTTTTTCCATTTATTTTCACCTAATAGTTCATAATACATCCTTTAACTAATCCGAGTAAACTTCAGAAATTTATAAAATATTTTGTCAAGCAGTCATCAATTGCTAGTCCATTTTCAAGCTGATATGCTCTTTTTCTTATCCTTGTTTTCGCAAATTTAAGCATTTAGCAATATGTTAATTCTTATATAATACTATTTGTCTTGATTATCAATGCTGAATGTGAAGATATCTTTAGTTACATCTACTGGTATTTTGTTAGCTTCAAAACCTGAAGCAGTTGATGATACTAGGCAGATTCTAGCAACAGGATTAATGACAGCATTAATTTCGTTCTCTAAAGAAGTTCATCAAAGAGAATTGCAATCAATATCCTATCACGATCGTACAGTTTCTTTTGTAAGAGTTCATGATTTTGTTCTTATACTCGAAACTATTGATGAAGAATCAACTCTATCAGAAAAACGTCTAGAACAGCTTTTAGATCAACTTAAAGCGTGTACATCACCTCTTCTTGAAGGAGTAGACTCTGATAAAATAACGGAAGGTGAAGCAGGAATTATTCTAGATCGCTGTTTACAGGATATTCAACTGATTCATTATTCAATTACTGAACAACCACTTAAGATGGTTGATAGCGCTTATTTTACAATCTTACATACAAAAAAAGGTTGGGAAACAAAAGAAGAAGCAAGTTCTGATCCATTTATCCCGATTATTGCTCCTATGCTTGATACAATGAAAGCTAACGAGAAGTGCAAAGGTGAGTTAAAAGGACTTATAACACATTTACCACAAGAAAAAAGTACAGTATATATAGTCATAGATACTGATGGCAAAGAATCGAAAATCGGTCTTTTGAAAATCCCTCTTGAACTGGATTCCGTCTTATTTAGATTATTTACTATGTTAGATGAAATGCTAAAGAAATTATCTAA
>Ga0315550_1000324_pt1 | contig 28788 bp, 23 predicted proteins | sample SalMarSW160190MG_2_FD_203100 | JGI IMG/M metagenome (GOLD analysis project Ga0315550, IMG submission 203100) | Salt marsh sediment microbial communities from the Plum Island Ecosystem LTER, Massachusetts, United States - Salt Marsh Sediment SW1601-90 ... | reverse complement strand
CCTGGAGCCGATTTATATAATATGTGTTGGTTACCCTGCGGCTGAGCAGACACCGGCCGCAGGCTCAGAGCAAAGTTATGCCGCTGCGAAGAAAGCGGTACTTATTGCCGCAAGGGAGAATTTCCGAGATGAAGAGCTTTTTGATACGAAGCATGTTCTTGAATCTGCTGGAGTTCAAACCGTTATAGCGAGCTCAAGGATAGGTATTATAAGGGGTATGCTTGGAAATACGGCAGAGGCGCAGATTACATTGAATCAGTTGAGGGTTGACGACTTCGATGCGATAATCTTCGTAGGCGGTAGCGGCGCAGTTGAGTATTTTGATAACCCTGTTGCTTTAGATATCGCCCGCACAGCGGCAGCCAAGAGGAAAGTCGTAGCGGCAATCTGTATCGCGCCTACAGTATTGGCCAATTCGGGCATTCTGACGGGTGTCCGGGCCACCAGCTTTCTGTCCGAGCGGGAGCGGCTTATACGAGCCGGCGCTCTATACAGCGGTGCTCCGGTTGAAAGAGACAGGTTTATAATAACCGCCACCGACCCGACTGTTGCGGTTTCGTTCGGCCAGGCAATTGCGGACGCCCTCGCAGGAAGATAAATATATGCTGAAAGGTGAGATTTGCAGTAGAAGCCGGAAGCTGCACCTGTTATTTGTCCGTTATATCCGAGCATGAGCTTACCTTTCGCGCTAAGCCGGCAACGCCGGAGGACACTCTTGGCTGGAGCAGGCTATCGGGAAAGGTTAATCAACGGTATGTTTCACCTCATCCTATAATCACAAGGACAATGTAGGGAACGAGGTTGAAGAATATGACAAAAATCTTGTATAATCCGACGAAGGAACAGACTATTACGTTGAATGCTTCTCTTGAGATAGAAAAAAATCTGTGGTTCATCCGGTAGGAGAAATCAGCCAAAAAGATACACATAAGGGAAGACAGAATAAGCAGTCCCCCGTTTATAATCGTGCACCACCAAAAGAACGCTTTGAGAGTAACGATATTCATAATAATTCTCCTTTTTTCTATGAACAATGAACTACGAACCTTCTCTTATTTGCTATAGCGATTCGTAATCGGCAGCCGGCGGTCTTTGCCGAAGGCCTTCGGTGTAATTTTTATGCCGGGCGGGGAAAGCCGTCTTTTATATTCATTTATATCGACCATACGAATTACTTTATGCACAACATCTTTCGGCAGGCCCGAATCAATGAGCTGCTGAGGGGATTTGTCCTCTTCGACGTAGCCCTTCAGGATTTTATCGAGCAGGTCATAATCCGGCAGCGAGTCGCTGTCTTTCTGGTCCGGCCTTAGCTCGGCGGAAGGTGCACGCGTAATAACATCAGCAGGTATAATCTCACGCTCTGATATTCTGTTTATATGTTCGGCCAATTGATAGACCATTGTCTTGGGTACGTCTTTTATCACTGCGAAACCGCCTGCCGTATCGCCATAGAGGGTCGTATAGCCGACCGAGGTTTCGCTTTTATTGCCGGTAGTCAATACCAGGGCGCCGGTGCTGTTGCTCAGCGACATCAGGATATTGCCTCGAATCCTTGCCTGCAAATTCTCGTAAGCGATGCCCTTATCATCCCAGCCGGGGACTGCCTTTAGGGCATTGTCGGATTGCTTTAGTATCGGCTCGATTGGAATGGTTAAAAATTCCGTGCCCAGATTTTCAGCGAGTTTCTTCGCATCATTTTGGGTTTCCGGGCTGTTGAACTTTGACGGCATCGATACGCAGACGACGTTTTCAGTCCCCAGTGCAACGGCGGCGATGGCGGCTGTAACCGAGGAATCTATCCCGCCACTGAGGCCTAATAGGACTTTTTCAAAGCCGTTTTTCCGTGCATAATCCCTCGTTCCGAGGACAAGGGCCTGATAAACTTCATCGATAATATCAGCGGCTTCAGCGGCAGAGGGTTGTGTTGGCTTAATTTGGACGGTCCCATCTTTGGCTGTTGTGATATCGGCAATAAGTAAATCCTCGTCAAACGCTTTTGCCCTGGCGACTATATTGCCATTCGAATCGGCGAACATACTTCGGCCGTCAAAGACCAATTCATCCTGGCCACCCACAAGGTTGCAATACGAGACGGCACAGTTAAATGTTTTGGCACAGGAGCTGATGACCGCTTCTCTTTTTTTAATTTTGCCCATATAAAAAGGCGAGGCCGATATGTTCAGAAGCGTATGGATTTGGCCGATGCCCTTCAGGAAGTTGCTCAGCCAATCGGTATTCCACATATCGAAGCAGATAGTGAGCGCTATATTCAGCCCGGTTACGTTGATTACTACCGGTTCGGTCCCGGATTTAAAATATCTTTGCTCGTCGAATACGCTGAAATTTGGCAGCAGGCCCTTTCGATAAATTTTATCTATCCGGCCGTTTTGTAATACAGCAGCAGAGTTGTAATTGTTGCCCTGATGGCTTTCTGCGAAGCCGACTATGAGCGTTATATCCGGGCAGTCGGCGGCGAGCTTCTCGACGGTCTTGCGATTGTCATTCAGGAAATGCTTTTTGTATATTAAGTCCTCCGGCGGATAGCCGCATATAGCAAGCTCCGGAAAGACCAGCAAATCTACGCCTGCGCTAACCGTCTGAGCATAGACTTGCCGTATCTTCTCGGCATTGCCTGCCAAATCGCCAACTACAGCATTAATTTGTCCAAGTCCGACACGCATCGAATGCGGCCTCCACTTTTGTTTAATGTTAAGAAAAAGAGTGTTTAACTGCAAGTCTTTTTTATATAACAGATTGGGTGATATAATTTGTTCCTTTTGCTAATCGGGTTGCTATAAAGATTCATAACAGCAAAACAGGGCTGAGAAACTTATTGACCTTTGGATATTAAATGGAACATTACCGTAAAAACAAAACAAGGATGTCATTCCCGTGAAAACGGGAATCCAGCCGTTTTATCGGTGTTTTTTGGACTCCTGCTTGCGCAGGAGTGACAATTTGGTCTGTTCCATTGCTCATGCACAAATCATTGAATATTTTACGCCTTGTTACTTTGTAAATGGGGATTTATACTTTCGATTATGCTGCAAAAGATATTAAAGGTCTATACAAAGTTCTTCGCTGTATGGGTGATTCTTTTCGGAGTAGTCGCGTATATTTTTCCTAAGCCCTTTGTCGCTTTAAGGCCGGGGATGGACTGGTTCTTTGCCCTGACGATGTTTGGTATCGGAGCGGTCCTGGATGTCGAAGATTTCAAGCGGATTGCCAAAAAGCCGACCGTAGTCCTTATCGGCTCGGCTGCACAGTTTATTATTATGCCGCTGGGGGCGTTTGCGTTGGCGAAGCTGTTCAGGTTACCGCCGGAGATAGCGGTTGGCTTGATACTGACCGGCTCGGCGCCGGGTGCGATGTCAAGCAATGTGATGAGCTATATTGCCAAAGCGGATACGGCATACTCGGTGTCGCTGACGACCGTCTCTACGCTGTTGTGTCCTTTGTTTACGCCGGGACTGACATTTGTTTTGGCGGGGTCGGCCCTGCCGGTCCCTGTTTTGAAAATGGTCCTTAGCGTTATTAAGATGGTGATAGTGCCATTGTTTATAGGATTTGGGGTGAGGCACTACTTCAAAGACAAGGTTCAAAAAGTTCTGGCGATATTTCCTGCGATATCGGTCACGTTCATCATATTTATCTGCTCACTGGTAATAGCCCTTAACAGGAATTACCTGGCCCAGGTAACATTGCTGATTTTGGCTGCTGGCGTGATACTGAATATCTACGGTATGCTGGCTGGTTACGGTGTCGGTGCAATTTTTCGGATGGAAATTCGCAGAAGAAGGACATTGGCGATTGAGATTGGCATGCAGAATGCCGGCCTGGGAACGGTTCTGGCGTTGAAGCATTTCGGCGAGAAAGCAGCGATGCCGACAGCGATTTTCGTGTTTATCTGCATTATTACAGCGTCAATAATGGCGGAGAGATGGCGGAAAAGACCGGCTGAACCAGTAGCAGAATAAATAAAATATATTAGCGAAATGCTGTTGCATTTTGTCGATAAAAGATATATAATTTCGTTTCGACATTATAAGTTAATGAGTAATGATGGGCAGTCATTGTTTGACTGCCTCTTGCTTATGTAAGCATATTTTAGGTGATAAGATTTGATTTAGGAGAAGTTTAGCATGGGTTGTAATTTAGCAGTTGCGGGAGTGACGGGGGCGGTAGGCCAGGAGTTTCTGGCGATATTGCAGGAGCGGGATTTTCCCTTTGATTCGTTAAAAATGCTGGCAAGCAGCCGGTCAGCCGGTAAGAAAATAGAATTCAAAGGTAAAACATATATCGTTGAAGAGATGACTAAGAACAGCTTCACAGGAGTTGATATTGCCCTGTTCAGCGCCGGAGCGGCTCGAAGTAAGGAGTTTGCGCCTGCTGCGGTAAAAGCCGGCGCGGTGGTGGTGGATAACTCTTCGGCTTTCAGGATGGATGCGGATGTGCCGCTGGTTATCCCGGAGATAAATCCGCAGAAAATAGCCGAGCATAGAGGAATAATCGCCAACCCGAACTGCTCGACCATAGTCGGGATTGTTCCGGTCTGGCCGCTGCATAAGGCAAATCCTGTCAGGAGAATGGTTGTCAGCACCTACCAGGCGGCAAGCGGTGCGGGCCAGCAGGCGATGCTCGAGCTTGAGCGCCAGAGCAGGGAAATCCTCGATGGCAAAGAGCCGACCTGCCGTGCTTTTCCATACCAGATAGCTTTTAATATATTCAGTCACAACTCCGAGCTGGATGCGGACGGATACAACCTTGAAGAGGTCAAAATGGTCAAGGAGACCAGAAAGATTTTCGACTGTTCTGAGATTGCGATTACCTGCACGTGTATCCGGATACCGGTATTCAGGGCGCATTGTGAGAGTATTAACCTCGAATTTATGGGCTCGATTACTCCTGATGAGGTCCGGGATTTATTGAGCACTGCGCCGGGCGTGTCGGTGCTTGATGACCGGGAACATAATCGCTTCCCGATGCCGATAGATGCTACCGGCAAGGATAATATTTTTGTGGGCAGAATCCGGCAGGACCAGTCGATACCTGAGAACCGAGGCATCAATATCTGGGTTGCCGGTGACCAATTGCGCAAAGGAGCGGCACTGAATGCTGTGCAAATTGCGGAAAAGCTGCTATAATCAGCCGTGATGGCTGTTCGGAAAATAAAACTCATCGTTCAGTATGACGGCAGCAGGTATAGCGGCTGGCAGGTTCAGCCGGGAAAGAGAACCATCCAGGGCGCGCTTGTCGAAGCCGTATCAAATCTCACCGGAGTTCGAACTTTCGTTCACGGCGCCAGCAGGACCGACGCCGGCGTAAGCGCGCTTGGCCAGGTCGCACTTTTCGAGATTGATTCGCCCATTCCCACGGAGAATTTTGCGGAGGCGATAAACGACCGCCTTCCACCTGAAATTGTTGTAATAAGCGCCGAGGAAGCGCCGCCTAAATTCGACCTTTTGGGCGATGTTAAGAGCAAGCTCTACCGCTACACGATTTACACAGGCAGGCACCGCCCGGTCTTCAGGTTAAATCAGTGCTGGCACATCCCGAAAAAGCTCGATGTAGCGGCAATGAACCAGGCGGCGCAAATGCTCATCGGGACAAAAGACTTCAAATCCTTTGCAACCGCCAAAGACCGGCGGGATAATACTGTACGTACTATTTTTAGCTGCAATGTTATGAGCGATGACAAGTGGATATACGTGGATGTCGAAGGGGATGGCTTTTTGTATAATATGATAAGAAACATAGTCGGCACTTTGGTCGAGGTCGGCCTCGGAAGATGGAAGCCGGAAAAGATAACCGAAATCCTTGAAGCAAAAGACCGCCGGACCGCAGGGCCGTTGGCTTCTGCTGCGGGATTGTGCTTAGTACGGATTCAATATTGAAAATCGTCCACATTATAACTCGGCTGATATTGGGCGGGGCACAGGAGAATACGCTTATTACCTGCAAGCTGTTAGCTGAACGCGGCCACGATGTTACGCTCATCACCGGACCGGCCATCGGGCCTGAAGGCGAATTATTTGAACAGACAAAAAAACAAAACTATAAGACAATCGTTGTTGATAAACTAAGACGTCCCATTTGTCCTGTATATGACACCATAAGCTACTTCCAGATTAAAAGCCACCTTCAACAAATACAGCCGGATATTGTTCATACCCATTCAGCCAAAGCCGGCATACTCGGCAGATTTGCAGCACATAGTCTTAGGCGAGATACGAGTCACGGGATACGAGGCACGAAAGTTGTGCACACTATCCACGGCCTGGCGTTTCATTCATATCAGAATAATCTACTGAACAGGTTTTATATCGCAATCGAGAAATCCGCTGCGAAGCGGACGGATTTTTTTATCAGCGTTGCGAATGCGATGACCGAACAGGCACTGGCGGTGGGTATCGGCAGAGCAGAGCAATTTGTTACCGCATATTCGGCTATTGAAGAGGATGCTTTTTTAGAGCCGATTCCAGAAGGGCGTAAGAAAGAGTTTCGACAGGAATATGGAATCAAAGAAGGTGCGACTGTGCTGATTACCATTTCCCGGCTGTTTGAGCTAAAAGGCCACGATTATATAATCGAGTCGGCCAAAGAGCTTTCCAAACGATTTGAAAATGCGGTCTGGCTGTTTGTGGGTGACGGTAACCTGTCTGACCATTATAAACAGCAGGTTCGGAAGCTGGGTTTGACTGAAAGGTTCAAATTTACCGGCCTTCTGCCGCCGAGTAAGATTCCGCTTGCGATTGCCTCGTCGGATATACTTGTTCACTGCTCGCTAAGAGAGGGCCTTGCCCGCACGCTGCCGCAGGCAATGTTGTGCGGCAAGCCCGTGGTTTCTTTCGATGTCGATGGTGCAAGAGAGGTAGTTAATGAAAACACCGGAAGATTGATTGAGCCGCCGTGCTCCGGCAGGCTCCGCCCTGACGAGAAGAATGTCGGGCAATTAACAAAGGCCTGTGCAGAACTAATACGAGATGAGAATTTGAGGAAGAAGCTCGGCGAGCAGGGCAGGGAATCGGTAAAGAAAAAATTCGCACCGGAAACGATGGTCGATACTATCGAAGGGGTCTATCAGAAACTGCTGAAGCAAAAATAGCGAAAAAAGATGAATGAAGAAATTGCATATTGTGGTTTGGTTTGCCATAGCTGCGCTATTTATCTGGCAACAAGAGAACAGGACGAAGACAAAAGATACAAAATGAGGATTAATATAGCGCAGCAAGTTAAAAAGCACTACGGCCAGGAATGTAAACCGGAAGACGTTACCGACTGTGACGGATGTAAGGTGGAAACCGGAAGACTATTTTCAGGATGCAGGAAATGTCAGATAAGAAAGTGCGCAAAAGAGAAAGATATTGAGAATTGTGCCCATTGCGATGTGTTTCCCTGTGAAGAGCTTGAGAAACTTTTTACTGCGGACCCGGGTGCCAGAGAACGGTTAGAACAGATAAAAAGCGAACTCTAATTCTATCGGGATTGTTTGGATAACATTAGGGAGTTTAAATCCTTCGATTTTGCTCCAGATAGATTTATTAACGGATGGATTTTTCTGATTTTCTGAAAGATTCCGTGATGTTTGACAGCTAATATGGAGTCTGCTGTGAATCACTTTCCTGGTTGGGAGAAGGTGTAAAATATTTTCTTGTGTATAATAAATACCCCAGGAAGCCAAAAAACCATAATCCAAAAAACAAGGCCATTGTAAAACTCCGTGGCATACAAGACTCTTTCATTATCTCCAACTGCTGCTCGGGAAAGTCCATCTTTTCACAGAAATCCAGCATACTCACTCGTGAGAACGTAATAACCGATGACAGAGCCCAGGCAATAACTAGTAAGACCGAGCACCACCAGGCGTTGATTTTCAGCTTATAGGTTCCCCAGGCCATGTAAACAAAGAGAAACATAGCAACGAGGGCAACCGCAGCGCCAGCCGCTCCGCTGAGAATGAAACCGAAGAACGGAATCGTACAGCTATAAAATCCCATAGATAGCATTGACAAAGCCCAGAATACAAAAATCAGACTGACAGCCAGAACAGGCAAAGGGCATTTATCAGTCCAGCGAACCTGCGGGTCCCTGGATATACAGGTTGCATTTACGTTCTTGTTTCCGTAGAAGAGAATGAACGCAAGAGGTATAATTACGTAAAAGATGGTCATAAAACCAATCATTGCGAACTCTATGATTGTAACGACCGCCTGAGGTATCTGCTCGTTCCTGCCTATCTGGTCGTAAATATTGGGCATAAACAGGAGCACAAAAATAAATCCTGCTGCGCCGCAGATAAGCCAGAGCCACGAGGTAACCAGTATAAGTGCTCTTGCCCAGCGTCGGGCCTTGATGGAGCCGATCCCCATCCAAATGAACCAGGCAGCCAGTATTATGTAGAATAAGACGCCGGGAATCATCATTCGGACGCTCATAGGTGCGGCTGAGCTATCGCTGCTAAGGATTGAGGCGAGCATACCTACAATCAGAAAAGGTATCATAAGCACACAAAATGCGCCGAAGATAATCTGAATGATTCCAAAGATTACAAGACCCGTTTTCATATCTTTAAAATCCGGGATTTGCGCCGTTTCTTCAGGATTTATCATACTTAATTTCTCCCATTCTTGTCGAAGCAGCTTTTCTATGTCTCATTAACTGATTTTTGATGATTGTAGCTCATTTAGCTGCTGAAAGTCAAGTATTTTATTTTCGGCAAAAGGTCTGCAGGAACTGTCATTCTGCACTTGATGCGGAATCCAGAGGTTTGATAAGATGGATTCCTGTATTCGCAGGAATAACATCACTCCGTTAAGCTGCGGCAAAATCCAGAAGTTATTCAGCGGGATATGATTTCAAGCAACTAAATATCTATCCCCGGAGAAATAAAAGCAATGTTGCTTTTTAATCGGTGCGGCTTCAGGAATCGGCAGAAACCGTGATTTTGGGCCAATAACAAGGATATTGGCGATATATAATGGGATTACAGCCGATTGATTGGCGTCCGTATTACAGATTTTATTCTATATTATCGTTTATAATACTTGATACATCGATGCAGTGATGGTATAGTGTCCAGCCGGAGCACAGTTTTATTTCACTACTTAAAGACTGCAAAACGGAAGAGGTCAGACAGTAGTTTTAGTTGTTGAGATTAAGTGTTGAAAAGACATTTGAGTGTAAGGAGCGATCAGGTGCCGAAATGATTCAACAAACTCCCCATTCATCGGATGAAAAGTTTGTGCCTACCTGTAGTATATGCGGTGAAAAACACTGGCCTCACCATCCTTTAGTTCCCTGCGTTAATAAGAAAAAAGCCAGGGCAAAAGCCAGAGCCGAAAAAAAAGCGCGGGCGGAAGCAAAGGCAAAAGAAAGAGTTGAAGCAAAAGAAAAAGCAAGAGCCGAAGCCAGGGCCAGAGTAGATGAAGAGGCAAGGGCCAAAGCTGAGAAAAAGGCGTATATCAGGGAGATAATGGAGGCCAAAGAAGGACTGAAAGCCGAAGCTGAAGCGAGAGCTGAGGCAGAAGAAAAGCTTAATGCGGAAATTGCAGCGAGATTGGAGGCCGAGGAAAAACTCAGGGAACAATCACGGGCAAGGGCCGTAGCTGAAGAGAAAGCCGGGGCCGAGACCGCAGCAAGGGCCGAAGCAGAAGAAAAAGTGAGAGTCCAGGCCGAGACCCTATCCGAGAAAGAAAAGGACCTCCAGCTTGAATCACAGGAAAGAGCAAATGTAGAGGAAAAGTTCGAGGCCGAATCGAAAGCCAGAGTTCGGGCTGAAGAAAAGGCAGAAGCCGAGGCCTCGGCAAGGACAGAAGCCGAAAAGAAGATTCAAATCCAGGCAAAATCACTATCCGAAGTGGAGAAAAACCTCCAGCTCGAGATACAAGCAAGGGCGAACGCGGAAGAAAGACTAAAAGCCGAGACCGAGGAATTGGCCAGAGTCGAAGCTGAGGCAACAGAGACGATAGAAAGAATCAGAGCAGAAACTTTAGAGGCGATAGAGGCCGCCAAAACAGAAGCAGAGGGAAAGATTAATTCTTATGCTGATGCGATAGCCAGGATAGAACAAAAGCTGCAGGTCGAGACAGAGCGAAGAACAAGAGCGGAAGCAAAGTCAGAATCTGAAACAAAAGCCAAGGCCGAGGCCGAAGAAAGGGCAAGGTCAGAAGCGCAGGCAAGAGCGATAGCGGAAAAGCAGGCCAAAACAGAAGCTGAAGAAAAGGCAATGGCTTACGGTGAATCTTTGGCAAGAGCCGAAGAGAAGCTAAACACCGCGATTGAGGCAAGAATTAAGGCAGAAGAAAAAGCGGAAGCCGAAGCAGCGGCAAGAGCCGAAGCCGAAGAAAAAGCCGGATATAATAGCGCAGCATTAGCTGATTTGGAGAAGAAACTTCAGGTTTTGATGCAGGCAAAGGCAGAACTGCAGGAGCACTTAAAGGTTGAGACCGAGGAACGAGCAAGAATCGAAGCTGAATCGGCAGAGATGATAGACAGAATCAGGGCGGAATCTGCTGACGCGATAGCTGAAGTCGGGACAGAGATTGAGGAAAAAAGCAGGGCTTATGGTGAAGCTTTGGCAAGGTCGGAAGAAAAGCTAAAAGCCGAATCTAAAGCAAGAAAACAGGCGGAGGAAAGAGCAGACGCCGAGACGGCGGCCAGAACAAAAACTGAAGAAAAACTTCAGTTACAAGCCGAGAAAATATCTGAATTGGAGAAAGACCTGCTGCTCGAATTTCAGGCAAGGGCCAACGCGGAAGAGAAACTAAGAGCGGAGACCGAAGAACTGGCCAGAGTCGAAGTTGAAGCAACAGAGACGATAGAAAGAATCAAGGCAGAAACAACAGAAGCCATAGAAGCAGCACAGAAGGAAGCTGAGGAAAAGGTTAATTCTTATGCTGAAGCGATAGCCAGGATGGAACAGAAGCTTCAGGCCGAAGCTGAGCAAAGGGCAAGAGCAGAAGCAAAAGCGGAATCTGAAGCAGAAGCCAAAGCTGAGGCCGAGGAAAGGGCAAAGTCGGAGGCAGATGCAAGGGCCAGGGCGGAAAGACTGGCCAAAGCAGAGGCCGAAGAAAAGGCAATGGAATACGGTGAATCTTTGACAAGAGCTGAAGAGAAGCTGAACACCGCAACCGAAGAAAGAATTAAGGCAGAAGAAAAGGCGGAAGCCCAGGCCGCAGCAAAAGCCAGAGCAGAGGAAAAAGTCCAGTCGCAGGCCGAAGTGATATCCGAAATGAAGAGGAACCTGCAACCCTTAATGCAGGCAAAGACCGAATTGGAAGAGAAACTAAGAATTGAGACCGGAGAGCGGGCCAGAATTGAAGCCGAAGCTGAGGAAAAAGAGAAGTCTTTTGCTGAGGTATTGGAAAGCGTAAAGCAAAAACTGCAGGCAGAAGTCGAGCGAAGGACAAGGGCACAAGCAGAGGCGGAATCCGAAGCAAAGGCCAGGGCCAAGGCCGAAGAAAGGGCAAAGTCGGAAGAACAGGCAAGAACGGCGGCAGAAAGACAAGCCAAAGCAGAAGCTGAAGAAAAGGCAAGGGCATACGGTGAATCTTTGGCACACGCCGAGGAAAGATTAATGGCCGAATCTAAAGCAAGGGCACAGGCAGAGGAAAGAGCAGAAGCCGAGGAGGCAGCGAGGGAAGAAGCGGAAGCAAAAGTCAAATTACATTCGGCAGCGTTAATTGATTTAGAGAAAAATCTTCAGTCTGAAATGCGGGCCAGAGCTGAGGTGGAGGAGAAGTTGAGAGCAGAGATTGAGCAGCGTGACAGAATTGAAACTGAAGCTGCAAATACGATAGACAATATCAGGACAGAGTCAGAAGATGAGATAGAAGCAGCGAAGGTAGAAGCCGAGGGGAAAGTTAAATCTTACATCGAGGCGTTAGCCGAAGCAGAGCAGAAGCTGCAGGCCCAGGCCGAGCGAAGAGCGGGAGCGGAAGCAAAAGCAGAATCTTTGGCAAAGAGCAGTGCGGAGGCCGAAGAAAGGGCAAAGACGGAAAGAGAGGCCCGAACAGAAGCGGAGGAAAAAGCAAGGGCTTATAGCGAAGCCTTGGCAAGGGCTGAAGAAAAGCTGGAGGTCGAATTTAGGGCAAGGACGCAGGCTCAGGAGACAGCAGTAGCCGAAGCTAAAGAAAGAGCTGAAGCTCAGGAAAAAATTCGGTCACAAGCTGAGGCACTATCCGAGATGGAAAAGAACCTTCAGCTTGAATCAAAGGCGAGAGCAGAAGCGGAAGAAAAGTTGAGAGCAGAGATTGAGGAGCGGGCCGGAATTGAAACTGAAGCCGCAGATGCCATAAACAGAATCAGGGCAGAATCTGAAGAGGTGATGGATGCGGCGATGGCAGAAGCAGAGGAAAGAATAAAATCTTACACCGAGGCGATAGATAAGATGGAGCAAAAACTGCAGGTCCAGGCCGAACAAAGAGCGAGAGCGGAAGCAAAAGCAGAAACCGAAGCGAAGGTGAGAACAGAGGCCGAGGAAAAAGCCGGGTCTTATAGTGAAGCTTTGGCAAGGGTCGAGGAAAGACTAAAAGCCGAATCCATATTAAGGATGAAGGCAGAGGAAAGAGCAGAGACCGAGGCAGTGGCCAGTGCCAAAGCTGAGGAAAAAATTGCTTCCTATGTTCAGACAATATCTGAAATGAAGAAGAATCTGCAGGATTTGTTGCAGGCAAAGAGCGAGGTGGAAGAGAAGATTGAGGCAGAGACCTTGGCAAGATTGAGGGCTGAAGACGAAGTCCGTGCTGAAGCCCAAAGGAGAGCCGGCATCGAAGTCAAATTGAAAGAACTATCCGATACCAGGGCAGAAAGGATAGCAAAAGCACAGGCCAAAGCTCAGGCAAAAGCCGACAAAAGAGCATATACTCAGGCAATAAATGAAGCTCAAGAGCAGATAAAAGCCGAAGCAGAAGCAAGAGCCCAGGCGGAAGAAAAACTGAATGCTGAATCCCAGGCAAGGATTCTGGCCGAAGAAAGAGCGGAAGCTGAAGAAAAAGCCAGGGCCGAGGCGGAGGAAAAGATTATGTCTCAGGCCGAAACATTATCAAAAATGGTGAGGGAGTTGCGGCTTGAGGCACAGGCAAAAGCGGATGCACAGGATAAGCTCAACGCCGAAGCCGAGGAACGAGAGAGAGTCGAAGCTGAAGCCGCAGATACGATCGAAAGAATCAGGGCAGAGTCTGTTGAGGCAGTCCAAGCGGTAAAGACGGAAGCCGAAGATAAAGTCAAATCTTATGCTGAGGCGATATCCGAGATGGAGAAGAAGCTGCAGCTTGTGACGCAGGCAAATGCAAAGATAGAGGATAGGCTGAATACCGAGGCCGAAGAACGAATCAGAATCGAAGATGAGGCAGCGGATGCGATAAAAAGAATCAAGGCGGAATCTGAAGATGCAATGGAGGCGGTGAAAACGAAAGCCGAAGAAAAGGTTAAATCTTATGCTGAGGCCATATCCGAGATGAAGAATAAGTTGAAGATTGAGGGACGAACAAAAGCAGATAAGCTCAAGGCCGAGACCGAAAAACGAATCAGAATTGAAGCGGATGCGGCAGATGCGATAGAAAGAATGAGGGCAGAATTTGAAGAGGCAGTGGAGGCCGCCAGAACAGCAGCCGAGGAAAAGGTCAAATCTTATGCTGATGCACTATCTGAAATGGAGATGAAGCTTCAGGCAGAGGTGCAAGTTAGAGCCGAGGTTGAAAAGAATCTTGAAGAAGCGGTTGAGATAAGATTGCGAGAAGAAGAACAAGCTGCTGATGAAGCAGAAAAAAGAGGCGAAATTGAAGCCAGGTTGAAAACAAAAACAGGTGCCGGAGCACAAATAAAAACAAAAGCTAAACCGATTGAAATTCGCAGTATTGAGATGAAAGATATTACGTGTGAATGTTGCGGTGCAAAGGTCTCTTCGGAAGAGCAGTTAGTCAGAATAGATTCGGGGCATCTGTTTTGTCAGGATTGCCTTGAAGCGATGAGAAAATAAAACCTCTTAATCACAAGTGCTCGCGAATGGGCGGTACTGGACTTGAACCAGTGACCTCCTGCGTGTCGAGCAGGCGCTCTATCCAGCTGAGCTAACCGCCCCCTTGCTAACCCGATTATAATATGGTTAACAAAAGAAGAAATCAAGGATATTTATAAAGGTCGGCTTTTCTAAAAAACACGATTTTTATGGTGTGTGTAAGATTAGCTGCAAAAGAGAGTTATGAGAAATTTTTGTTGTTTATAACAGTAGATACAATAAGGAGTTGCGGCACAACGACCAAAGTTTTCACTTCAAATTTCGTCTAATAACAGCAGCGGCAGAGACGGTCCGCTGGGCTTCGCCGCTTGCAACGGTTATGGAAATCTGAACGGATTTAACGTAGGTGACAGAACCATCGACAGCGGTATTTTTCGTAAAGGTCATAGCGGTGACATTATCGCAAAGTTTATAACTATCGCCTGATGTGTTATCAACCAGATAAAGCGTGCTGTTTCCGCTGTTATACTGATAAGTTATGTCGTCTCCGTTGGAGGTAATCAGCGAGCATCGGTTGGTAGATGAGTTGGGGTCAACGGCATCGGCTGTTCGAAGCTGACTTGTTATTCGAAACAGCGCCTGCCTGGCATTATTGATTGTTCTGAATATATCTTCGTTTTCGCTGTAGTTTATAACAGAGGCATTGAAAGCTATAGCCACGGCGACGAGAAGTATGGCTGTTATAGCCAGAGAAATCAGCAATTCGGCAAGACTGAAACCAGGTTCGTATTTCGCATTTCGTATGTTGTGTTTAGTGTGTCGCATTTTATATCGGCTTTGGTCTCTTAATATTGTGCTCGAATCCAGCTGGTGGAGCTTATTTCTCTTGAATTGAGAAATACTTTTACGGTTACTCTGACGAAACTGCTGCTGTGGTGGCTCACAATCTGCTCGAAATTAGAAGCGCTGACATTGTCAACGGTAATCTGCTGACTGAATGCGGCAAAATTATTCAGGGCGGCCCGGTCGGCATTGATAGGCGGAGAGAAGCTCGCGCCATCGAAATCGTCCAGGTCATCGTATGCAGATAAATTTGCTTCTTCCGGCCCGAATGTAGAGACGCCGGTTTGGGGGTCAATTACCGGTAATAAAGTGGTAAGCTCTCTTATTTGCTCGATGAAAAACTCAGCGGTGGACAGGTCTGCTCCGGCCCCGTTGACTTTTGAGACCGAGCCGCTGGCTATAACCAGAGATACAACTGCAAGGCCTACCAGCAATGTGGCAATCAGCACCTCGATAAGTGTGAAAGCGCTCTTGTGTTTTTTATCCTGCATACTGTGACCGGTAAAAGCTGATCCAAACGGGCGACGGATTTATTTGCCCATAACAATGCTGGACATCCTGAATATCGGCAGAATTATGCTCATTGCGATAAAGCCGACCAGAACACCCATCATCACTATCATTATGGGCTCTATCATCGATGTTGCCGTTTTGATGACAGTTTTAAGCTCTCTTGCGTAATAATTGGAAACATCTCTGAGCACATCGCTCATCGTGCCTGAATCTTCGCCGCTTCTAATCATTTGAACCACATTCGGAGGCATCAGGTTATAGCGGGCAAGACTTGATGCGATTTTTTTGCCCTGACGCACTTCTTCGTAAACACCAAGCCACATACCCTTGTAAAGGATGTTTCCTGATATCTGTGCGGTTATTGAAATCGTATTTAGTATGGGCACGCCGGCTCTTGTTAATACTCCCATTGTATGTAAAGACCTTGTTATATAAAGATTTCTGCAAAGCGTTTTTATAAGAGGCAGTGTTAATTTGGTTTTATCCCACCATAGCCGGCCTGAACGGGTGCTAATAAAGTGCCAAAACCCCCATATTATACCGCCAATAGTCGGAACGATAAAAAACCAGTAGTTCCGCAGAAATGCACTGGTAGCCATCAGAATTGTCGTCGGCTTGGGTAACAGATGCTCCTTTCCTGCAAATATGGCAGTAAATCTCGGCAAAACAAAACACAACAGAAAAATAGTTACCGCCACCGCCATAGTTGCGATTATGATTGGATAAACCATTGCAGACTTGACCTGTGAGTGGGTTTCGGCTTCACTATCCAGGTACTCTGCCAACTTTTGCAACATCTGGCTGAGAGAGCCGGAAACCTCCGCTGCAGCTACCATGTTTACATAAAGATTGCTAAATACCTGTGGGTGCTCGGCAAGCGCCTGCGAAAAGCTGTTACCTTCCTCAATGCGATTTTTCAAGTCGGTGATGACTGTCTTGAATTTATGATTTTCATTTTGCTCTGCTATAGATTCCAGCGAATCCTGAAGACTTATCCCGGCGTGAATCATCACAGCGAGCTGGTTAGTAAAATTCAAGATATCTTTTTTCCCAGGCCCGAAATCAACTTTGAAATTCCTTATTTTAAGCAACACGGTTTGTTGTTTTGCGTATGCCTGGGCAGCCAGACTTCGAGACGCTTGTTGCTGTGATTGTTCCTGTTGGTTTTGAGCTTTTTGCTGTCTTTCCGCAACTGTGGTGCTGGTATCATAATTTTGCGAAGAATCATCAAACATATATTTGCCTTACTTTTTTGCCATTAGTTCTTCGGGAAGTGTAATAGCTTCGTACTCGCTGAGGGGTACAAGCAGCTTGTTCATCTTTCCGGGATTAGTCGAACGCGTAATTGCTTCGTCTCTATCTATGAAACCCTTGAAATACATCTCAGCAATGCTGTGATCCAGGTTTTGCATACCTAATTTGCGGGAGGTCTCGATAATATTCGGGATTTCAAAGATTCTGTTCTCACGAATGCAGTTTCTCACAGCGGATGTGCAAAGCAATATCTCCGTACACGGCACCATACCCGGCTCGTCTATTCGTCTAAACAGTGTCTGCGATATGACGGCCTGCAGGGTATTGGCCAGCATGGTTCGAATCTGATTCTGCTGATTGGCGGGGTAGATGTCTATAATACGGTCGATAGTTTGAGGTGCATTAATCGTGTGCAGAGTGCTGAAGACAAGGTGTCCGGTTTCGGCAGCGGTGATTGTGAAGCTGGTAGTTTCCAGGTCTCTCATTTCACCGACCATAATTATATCCGGATCCTGTCGCAGCACGTGTCTAAGGCCCGATGCAAATTTCATACAATCAGAGCCGATTTCACGTTGCTCTATAATACTCTTGTTATTTTCTATCATATATTCGATTGGGTCTTCCAATGTAATTATATGTTTGCGGTATTTTTCGTTTATTGCTCCTATCATCGCAGCGAGCGTCGTACTTTTTCCGGAGCCGGTATGGCCGGTTACCAGAACAAGGCCCCTTGGCAGGTCTGTCAATTCCTTCGCTATTGGCGGCAGGTGCAGGTCTTCTATCAAGGGGATTTGATTGGGAATCACTCTAAACGAAATTGCAATTGTATCACGCTGGTAATGGGCGTTAACACGGAAACGGTGGCCGTCATCAATGCTTGTAGAGAAATCAAGGTCTCTTTTTTCTTTTAATTCTTCTAATCTGTCCGGCCCAACCATTATAAGGAGCATCTCTTTTGCATCTTCATCGCTGACAGGGGAAAATTCCATATCGATTAATTCCGTGTTCCTTCGCAGGACAGGCGGCAATCCGACATTGATGTGCACATCACTTGCATCTGTTTCTATCGCCTTTTCTAATATATTTTTTATATCTGCCATTTAACTATCTCTTTAAATTTTTGTCTTTGGTTGTTTAATTGGTGTTTATGTTGTTTTCTGTGCTCCAGATATCAGACGTTTTCCATCTTTTGCTCGGAAAAAATCTTGTTTTTAATTCATACCGAAGTTAGTATCCCTGCGATAATTTCAAAACTATCTCCACGTCTTCCGGCTGGTTTGCCAAATGTTCTTCATTGTCTTGAAAGTTATGTCTGAGCTTTACGAAATTATCACCGATTTCGATGACCTTAAAACCTTTTATAGTATCACCCTTATAGAGGATTTTATCGTCAATCATACAGCAATTTCCTTGTTCCGATTGCATAATACTCCAAAGCTGCAAATTTTTCACTTGCTGTCTTAGTATCATTTCGGCTTCGATGCTCAGGTTTTTCCCTTCGGAGTTGGCTTTTCCTCTTAAGCTAGCCAGGAACAGCTCAAGCTCAAAGGGATTTTTCACAAGTTCATTAACCTGCACCTGCAGGACGTTAGAAAACTCATAGAACTTATTCACTATTTCGTCCATGCTGTTAAACACTTCGGATTTGACACCGGTAAGCCGGGTGATAGCCATTTCAATCTGTGCCTCTTCGGTGTTAACGACTGCCGCTGAAGCTGATTGGGGTGAACTCTTTTTTATCATAAACAAAAGGCACAACAGGCCTATCCCAAACAGGACGGCAAGCAATATCGTGCTCTTTCGAACATCTTTGCTCTTGGCCGACACGGTAAGATATTCCCGGCCCCGGGGCTGTTTTTCTGTGGTCCGGCTAGGCCCAGCGGGATTGGACGTTTCCTGCATCGACGAATTTTCAATTTCCTGCTCGCGTAAAAAAGATAACATAACAAAGCTCCGTTAAGTTCGGTGACTGGCAATTTGAAAATGCCTGACCAGTCACAGTTAACTGGATTTATTCTGGAAAAATATACTCACTATGAAATCGGCTGCTATTTGACCTTCGCTTTGCTCCTGTTTATGTAGCTGAAGCTCCCGGATTTTCATTATTCGTGGTAATTTTTCAAGCTCCAGGAGATACGAATAGAAGGAGTTGAAGTTTCCCTCCAGTTGCATTTTCAACGGCTGTTCTATATATCCGCTATTGTCCTTTTTATTGAGTGTGCGAATCGTTTTGGGTTTTAGGCCTTCTTTTTGCGCAATTACAGTTACCTGTTCGAGCACTTTGTGTATTTCACTTGTGGGCGGCAGTTTGCTTTCGAAAAATTGGATCGCCTCCTGTAATTGCTCAAGCTGTTTTGTAAGACTCTCTGCCGCTGCGGTTGTCTGTTCAAATTCAGCTAATTTATTCAATTTTACCTGGACACGTCCTTTTGCTTCAGCCAGATGCTTATTCGCCGGTTTAATCATGTATTGATAACCGACTATAGTTACTCCCAGGAGCAAAATAAAAAACACAGCTTTTCTAAAACCGCTTGTCATAATTTTTCCCCATATTAGTATCTTGAGTAAATATTCATATTCAACGCATTTGCTTATTATTGCTAAAAGTTCCAGGTCGTAGTCTCGGCCTTGGTCCTGATTTTCTCGACATCATCCCTGGTGAGATGAACGTCTTTCCTGAGCATTGCCTTGAGCTTGAATTGTCTGAAAGTCGTATCTTCGATGCTGTGCTCTTTTGATTCCACCAGAGCGACGCTGTTTATTAAAGCCGACTCGCTCAGTTGTTCGATGTAGGCCGCAACCTGAAGGTCGCTGGGAGCTATGCCTTCAATGTCTATATGTGTTTCCAACAGTTTTTCTGTCGAGCTTTGCGTCCTTTTAGCTTGTGTCTCCTGGTATTTGTTGGTTGCTGCAAAGTTGCCTGTTATTTTTGGCTCAATCTGGGCAATATTGAGTCTTAAGAGCGAAACACCCGGCGGCAGGTTATTTGTCAGGGATGCCAGCAGAACACTTCTCGGCACCGGTTCAAGCAGTTCCGCGGTTGTCAGAGCCGTTTTCATCATTTCCTTTCGTTTTGTCTGTAGCTCTTCGAACTGCTTTATTGCCTGCTGTGTCTGGGACATTTTTTTGTTTACGAGTCTTTCCTTGGCGTAGCAGGCACTCTGGCGTATTTTGATAGTTATAAACGAACCACCCAATGCCACCATTACCACGGCAAGCAGAGCAAGATACATCAGATTTGTTCTCCGCGATTCGTTGTTTTGAACATAGTCATCAGGTACAAAGTTTATATTAAGCATTTTTTCCTGTCTCCTTTTATCGGTTTCCAAATGCTTTTTGTTGCTTTCGGGGCACAGTTCCTACGATAAGCTAAGGCCAAACGCAGTTGCCCAGTTAATCTGCTGCTTCCCGTTGTGGTCGGTGGTCCTTCTATCTATCCCCAGACGGCGGGGGTCGGTTATATCCACTGCTGCCAGGCAATCTCCCATCTGTGCCGGTATTTCCAGATGCTTTGCTATTGTTGCACACATTTCTCTGTCTATCGCCTGACTCGAAAGGAAAACCAGACGTTCTATTTGGGCATTTCGGAGCATTGAGCCAAATTGTTTTTTGCAGGCAGACAGCTCCATCACTAGTCTTGTTAACATTTTCTCATCGTCAATCTGGTTTATTCCTATCGATATCGAACGAGCAAAAAGCAGATTCTTATGTTTGCAAATTACCACATTCGTGTAGTTTGTCTCCATACAGGTAAGCATCACGATTGCATCAATATCTGTTTTGCGTCTGCCAAAAAATTTGACATAGATGTTTGTCAATGCTGCTGGCCAAACACCGATTGTTTTAATTCTCAAGCCGGCGTTTTCGTATATTGCCAGATGCCTGTCGATAATCTTACGCTCTGTTGCCATTACGAGGGCATTGTCATCCTCGGTCGGGATATACTTTATCATTGTGTTTTCCTTGACCGGCTCAAATGGCAGTTTCTGTCTTATTTTCGAGAAGATGGTGTCGGTCAGCTTGTCACTCGGTCCCCAGACACCTTTTTTGGCGTTTTGCAACTCGTCGTTTATCCTTGGCATTCTTATATGGTCAATAAACAAGTCGCTGGCGGGTATCGCAGCTATGACGTCTTTGCCTCGAAAATTACCGTTTGTTGTCAATCGACGCAGGGCTTCAATGGCCCATCCTTGCCAATCTATGCTGCCTGGTATAACATAATCAGGCCGGCTTTCGAGGCCTCCGTCAACTAAACTTATTCCATTTCCATTGTTTCCAAGCTGGACTACCTTCAAGTTGTCATCTCCAACGTCCGCACCAATGGAATATGTGTGGTTTTTCGTAAGCCCAAACATATCAATCTCATCCACAAAAGCGCATTGTTATCAGGTTTGGCATTTCCAACACTTGCACGAATTACCCATTCTCCAGGCCCTGTAAAATTGCTCCTGATTCAGTTAATCATTAAGATTCATCGGGTTTTTAGGGCACTATCTGTATTAAATCGTACCGGCCTCGGCGAGACAGAACCTAGCGCAATTACAGCTTGCCAAGTAAAATATATGAAACAGAAGCCAAGTGAGGCAAACGACAACAAACATAATAGTGCCTCTTTTTAATAAGTGTGACAAAGACTATTCTTACATCCTATAAAATGTATGGTCTTGATTCATCGGGGCAGGTTTGGCTGATGGATGATTTGAGCTGTTTTTGATAGTGTTTCCATAATAAAAATTTTTTGCGGAAAGGAATTATAGAAATTACTAAAAGTTCACAAGGGTATGTTAGGCTGAGGTTTATGGGACGAGGCGGATGGGGCATCGAGCGGTTTATTCGGCTTTTAGTTGGCGGTTCATTAAATCGGCAATAGCCGTTTGTACCGGTTTACCCTCAAACAACACTTCATATACGGCCTGTGTTATTGGCATCTCAACATTATGTCGGCCGGCAAGAGCGACAACGGATTTACAGGTAGCAATACCTTCCACAACGGATTCTGTAGCGTCTTTGGCCTGTTCTACGGTTCGGCCTTTGCCAATCCTTTCACCGAAGGAGCGATTTCGTCCTTTTGGTGAAATGCAGGTTGTCACCAAATCGCCCAGCCCAGCCAGGCCGGCAAAGGTCTGTGGCCTGGCGCCCATAGCGATGCCAAGGCGAGTTATCTCGGCAAGGCCCCTGGTTAAAAGGGCCGCCTTGGTATTGTCGCCGGCACCGGCTCCGTCTATTATTCCTGCTGCTATGGCGATGATATTTTTACACGCAGCAGCTAACTCAACGCCGACGATATCGATATTAGTATAAACGCGAAGCCAGGAACAATTGAAAGTATGCTGGATATCTTTGGCCAAAGATTCGTTGCTTGAGGCGGCGCAGGCGGTGGCTGGGAGCTTTCTGGCCAGCTCGTCGGCAATTGTTGGGCCTGATAAAACTGCGTATCTTGCTGTTTGCTTGTCGCCCAGAACGTCTGCGATTATCTGAGTTGGGCGCAGCAGTGTCTCGTTTTCTATGCCCTTGGTTACCGAGACAATAGGGACCTCTTCAGGGGCATAGCTTTGGAGCCGGCTCCAGATACTGTGCATAAACTGACAGGGCACCGCAGAGACAATCAAATCGGCATCGGACATTATGTTCTTGTCCTCAGGTTCAAATATAAGGGAGTCCGGCAGTTTATAGCCGGGAAGGAATTTCTTGTTTTCGCGGCTTTGTGCAATCTCGGCTAATTGCTGTCGGTTATAGCCCCACATCTGTGTAGCTATACCTTTTTCGCACAGCAGCATAGCCATAACTGTGGCCATACCGCCATCGCCGATTATGGAGATATTTTTATATTTTGTAGCTTGCTGCTCATCTCGCGTATTTTTTATGTTTTTTGGATTGCCGTTCATTGTATGAGCATTAGAACAGGCAACGGCAGGAATGTCAATCATGAGAGTTGAATTTTAAGCACAGATTTGGGTGTTGTGGTTGGAAATCTGATGATTATTTGTGAAGGTTTTTGGCAATATAGCATCGAAGTTGACACTTACAAAAAGTATCGTCCCTCTTGATTTGCTGGTGAGTGTTTTTCCATAACTGAAAAGTTAAGGCTGAAAGTTCAAAACCGAAGTCAACCTTCTAAAGGGATGTTTTTTCTTTGCATCTTTGGTTTTATCGTTTCAGCATTTTTTGTGGTGGCGCGAACATAGTTGTGGTGTTCTAAAGCAGTGGGGTGAAGCAATTGAAGGACGGGGCTGTTAGGCGGTACTTTTAATCTTTGAGAATCAAGAAGCTTCGATATCACCTGCTTCATTAATATGTAGTCATCTTGTCGATTTGCCATTGTCATCTCCTTTGACTAATAGGGCATTTCGCTTTTTACACTACGAAACAGCAGTTTTTTCGAGTGGATTCGGTAGGAATCGAAACAAGCTTTCTCAACACCTTCCTTAAAAGCAGGCCCAGGGCCAATCCGTGTTGTAGTGTATCACAACTGCTTTATATGTAGAGGAAAGCCTGGCAGGGAAGAATAGGCTTCCTTACCATTACCACTCCCTCGTGATATGATACAAATATACATACCTTAACCGATTTGTCAAGAAAAATAGTCCGTAAATAATTGTTTTTTCACGTGTAATTGACAAAAGCCGCTGTTGAACAGCAATTTAGGGATGAAAACAAATTTTCAGGAACAATCGCTATGAAAGATTATATCGCTTAAAATACCGGTTGTTTTGCACATTATATCTCAATGAAGGCAAGGCTAATAGTTGCTTACTTAGTCCATATTCGTTTGTTGCAGATTTATGGAGGGATTAATTTAATGCGTATTTGTTGTTTTAACGACCACACTAAGTAAAACAATTACAATGCAGGCGTGTGGTTGGTTTAGGAACCATCAAGAATATCCTGGCTTTTTTCGCCGACCCACTCGATATCCCGGCCTAATCCCTGAACTGTCTGGCAGCCGATTAGAGAAAATAAAACAACAACAAAAGCGATTATCAGAAGTATTTTCCGAGCCATTTCTTTATGTCCTCGATAAACTCAGGGTTTTTAATTCTTTAATTTCAAAAAGCTAATATCTTATTTATCGGTCGATAATCAGGAAGTTCTTGAGTGGTGTTTTATAGCTAAAAGCGTATTATCAGGTGCCTTAAAGTTGCCTAACGTGTAAAACAGAATGGTTTATAACTTAAAACAGGCTTTCAGCCCTTTTTAGTGGCGGGAGATTTACCGGAGAGCTAAAAAAGATTCTTTGCCTCACATGGCATCCGTTAGATATCCATACAGAGTTCGCCATATTATCCCAATGAGACAAGATTTGTGGGTCAACCAGGAACTTAAGCGATATAATCTTTTATGGCGATGATTCTTAGTGATTTATTTTCGTCCTCGGATTGTGGGCTAAGAGCGGGTTTTGTCAATTAAATGCGTAAAAAAACAATCATTTTAGGACTTATTTCTTGGCAAGTCTATTATGATATGGGAACGTGCAGAATCCCCAGCGGCAGCTGCTTTCTTGCCCGCTCCTAAAAACAGGCGGATTTTGTAACTTTCATTTCGATAATCAGAAGTTTACATACAGATAATGTAAACCGTAAGCGAAAGCAGCGATAGCCGAAAAGATAGCGAAACAAAACAGGACTAGAACAAAGATTGCCACAGGATTATCGTCCGACAGACTAAATAAAAGCCATTGCCCCAAAGACATTCTGTGTGGTTTGCCTATTTGTTTGATTTTCGGCTGGGCCTTGGGGCGTGATTTCTTTGCTGCTTTTTTTGGCTTGGCGGCGTGGGGTTCTTTGGTTGTAGATTTCATTGTCGGTTTCTCTTCTGCCAGTGCTTCTACAGTTGCCATCTCTGGTTCTTCAGTAGGTACTTCTGTTTCGTCGAATTCGAAATTCCTTATATCCTCCTGCTCAAATTCGGGAGGCGATAGCTCCTGGTCCTTAGCAGGAGATGGCTCAGGCTCTGTAGTTACAGTGGCGGGTTCTTCGGCTTGCGGTGCTGGTGGGATATTTTCCTCAGATGCGAATGCTTCAACTTCGTCTATCTTAAGATAGACGGATGGGCCATCGCGAAATCCGCGCAATTTACCCTCTTCTATTATCTGCTCTATTTCTTCCTCAGTTTTATTGAGCTTTTCGGCTGCTTCTTGTAATGTGTAGAACATACCAGCCATAATTATTCTTCTTCCGTAAATAAAGAAACTTATACTATTTTTGTTTCTTGTTTTTTAAAATCACCCTTTTTATGTGCAGTATTGTAATTTTACCTTCAAAATGAAAGCCCTGGATTATACCATATTTATTTGAAAAATGCAAGGGGGTGTATCTCTGATTTTTAGGTAAAAAAGCAGATTTTGGCATATATTCCGTTTTTTTTGTATTGGCAGTGCCATAAATATGGTTTTTTTTGTTGCAGAAGCAGGATTTAATGAGAATCTGATTATATATTCGATATGCACCCCTATAGTTTTTGGGGAGAATTAAAAAGTTGCAAATTGCATATATATATTTACAATGTCTGTTTCTAGCACATTTTTTGAAAGGTTCATAAATGAGATACGACGTAGCTGACCTGTCGCTTGCGCCGGAAGGCAAGAAGCGGATTTTGTGGGCTGATAACGATATGCCCGTTCTGGCTGTAATACGCAAAAGATTCGCAAAAGTTAGGCCGTTGAAGGGTAAAAATGTTTCTGCTTGTCTTCATATAACCGCTGAGACAGCAAATTTAGCAAGGACACTCAAAGCTGGCGGGGCAAATGTGGTTCTCTGTGCATCCAATCCCCTCAGTACGCAAGACGATGTGTCTGCGTCATTAGTGAAGGATTTTAAGATACCCGTCTTTGCTATCTGCGGTGAAAATCGCAGCACTTATTATAAGCACATCAACGCAGCAATTGACCATAAGCCAGTTATTACATTTGATGATGGTGCCGATTTGGTCAACGAATTACATACTCGCAGGAAAAAAGATGCCCACCGAATCATCGCAAGTATGGAAGAAACTACCACCGGTGTAATTCGTCTGAGGGCGATGGCAAATGCTGGTCTGTTGAAATTTCCGGTCATAGCGGTAAATGATGCTGATACCAAGCACTTATTTGACAATCGCTATGGCACAGGCCAGTCAACGGTTGATGGTATTATTCGAGCGACGGATTTATTGTTGGCTGGTAAAAAGATTGTTGTAGCAGGATACGGCTGGTGCGGCAGGGGCTTTGCCATGCGGGCAAGGGGTATGGGTGCAATCGTTATCGTCACGGAAGTTGACGCAATCAAGGCCCTTGAAGCGGCTATGGACGGCTTTGATGTTATGCCAATGGCAAAAGCGGCAAAGGTAGGCGAGCTATTCGTAACACTTACGGGTAATAAAAACGTTATACGGGCTGAACACTTCCGGGTGATGAAAGACAGGGCTGTCGTTGCTAACAGCGGACATTTCAACGTTGAGATAGATATACCGGCCCTGAAAAAAATGAGCAAGAAGCTGAACCGTAATGTTCGCAATCATGTTGATGAATATGTTCAGAAGAATAATAAACGCATTTATCTTTTGGCCGAGGGTCGATTAATTAATCTTGCAGCAGCGGAGGGGCATCCTGCGTGTGTTATGGATATGAGCTTTGCAACACAGGCGTTAGAGGCGGAATATGTGATAAAAAGCAAAGGTAAATTTGCGGTTGCCGTCCATGATGTGCCGATTGAAGTGGAGCGGAAAGTCAGCTTGCTCAAGCTCAAATCGATGTCGATTGAAATAGACCGCCTCACGGCGGAACAGATTGCTTATCTTGCCGGCAGCGGCGAGGGGACATAATTCGTGCCCCGTTGCTCGTGACCTGGGTCTTATGCCGGGTTCACAACCAGGTGAGCTTATGGAGAATCAAGAGACGGATAAGACGCCTATAGTGGCGTCAAAGTCTTTTTTGGCTGTCGGTCCTACGCTGCACTACAGCCATGAAAATGTTCAGAGGTGCTGGTTTCTTGCTTTTGTGGCCTTTACTGTAAGCTGTCTTTTATGGTCGAAGATAGTTAACGGTGCATTCTGGACGTTTGACTTCGAAGTGTCGCCTTCGCTTTGGCAATTGGGACAATCCATCACGACAGGGATGAGCATATTTGAGTATCCCTGGCAGATACTTGTTGTTGGGCTGCTTATGGGCATCCTGGCAGTTGTGCCGGTTTTGATATCGCAGCTTATGAGCTTTGGCTATAGTCTGCCTTTTATATTAGGGGTATTTTTTGTAGCCAATCTGCCGGGTTTTGCGATTTGCCTTTTTATAAGCTGTTTTGCAGCAGCGTGTCGTCCACTTCGTTTTCGCTCGCGTTTTATTGCAATAACATTATGTACAGCGCCGCAGCTTATTTACTGGGGGTTTTTGGGTGGGGCAAAAGGGGTAGAGCCGATTAAATGGGGATTATCTTTTTCACCCTGGGTTTGCGCGTGGCTTGTCGGTTTGGGTATAGCGGGAATCGTGCTTGGCATAGGTCACTATACCCGCTATCGGCCTGGACTGGTCTGGATTGTGACCGCAGTATTTCTTTTGTTGGCTGTAGTCACTTTTGAAATGAGAATCGGCTTTGACGAGCTGGATTATCAGCTCTATGTAGCTGAGAACAATCCGGAAGAGGCGATTGAGTTCCAGGACCACAGCATAAGAGAATCGCTGGACAAAATGATCACAAATCCTTCTGTGAGGGTTAGAAGATATCTTGAGAGCTCCTTTTACCCTACGGAGCCGATACTTCTTCGCGCAAAATTGAAAGAGAGAATCGAGGATGAGTTGGAGCGAAGTCGCTGGCCGTGGTGGTTTACAGTTCCGCAGGAGCTGAATTATCAGTTGAAAAAAGAATCCCTGATTCAACAGTACGATTTGTTTATAAGCAAACGTTTTCAAAGCCCGCGTATGCCTATAGCGCTTTACTACAAGGCACTTCTGAGTGAGTTGAGCCCTGATATTCAGGTTTTTAGACAAAAAGAAATATTGCATTTCTACAGCGATTATCCGTATGAAAAATCGCAGGATATCTGGTCTATGTTATACACGGAGTTCGGTGAGAGCCCGGAGTCGCTCGAGGCACGGTGGCGAATTGCAAAGCGTTGGGCCGGTCAGGGTGAATTTGAACTGGCTGATAAGCTTCTTGCCGAGGCGCAGAATATGTTGACTGAACGGTTGAAGGGTTCGAAGAAGGAGTATGCGCGGGATAATAGCTTCTTCAGATTTTTTCGTTCACCGGCTGATTCGGCGATGACGATGTTTAAGCTGGCAGATTTACAAAGAAGAGTACGTCGGTTGCGAAGTCTCATAGGGCCGGAAAATCGAACTGACGAGCCGGAAGCGAAAAGACGCTTGGCGACGTTTGTTATGTTAAATCCTAAAGCTACTAACTATGCTCAGGAACTCGACAAGCTACTGGAAAAAGCAAGCGACAAAGATCCGCTTCGTGACAATATTTTGTTGGCACAGGCAAAACTTATTGCTGATGAGCAGCTTCGTGCTGAAAAATTAGCACAATTACACAAGGAATTCCAGGACACAGATGGCGGAATGCAGGCACTATATGAGTTGGCCCGGCTGAAGATTGGTCTATATCAAAGCGAGGCAGAACCGGAGCGTAAGAAAGAGTATTTATCCGACGCCAGGGCTCTTTTGACCAGTTTTATCAGTTTATATCCGGACAGCTTCCGTGCCGAGCAGGTCAAAGAGAATCTCAGTAACCTGCCAAGTGTTGAGTAGATATCAGCATTGTTTACTTGCCCCTTACTTATCTTGATTGGTATTAAATATTGAGTAATGAAGCGCTGGATGGGGAGTTTGCCACAGGAGGATAACCTGCATTTTTCTTCTATACAATCGCTCATAAGCGGCTCCGAGAGGATTAAAATTGACATTAAAGATGAATTTTGATATCATAGTTAATAATGAGCTTTTTCACTTTTTAGGTGGTGTTATCCGATATAAAGTGAATTTGGTTGGTGGTGAATAGATGGCAAAGCTTGATAAATTCTTATATTTCAGAGGAGGTAATCAAAGAATTCTGCTGGCAGGCGATATTAGCGGTGTTTTTCTGAACACTGTTTCTGTCACCGACAGCTATGAAGTATGTGACAATATATCTGGAGCAATCGATACTGCTTCGAAGAGTAATTTTGCAGCAATTGGAGTGGTGATATATGGAACGTCTAAATTAGAATCTGCTTTAAAGAGCTTGAGAGAAAATTGTAACGCTAAGATT
>Ga0315550_1000323_pt1 | contig 28908 bp, 27 predicted proteins | sample SalMarSW160190MG_2_FD_203100 | JGI IMG/M metagenome (GOLD analysis project Ga0315550, IMG submission 203100) | Salt marsh sediment microbial communities from the Plum Island Ecosystem LTER, Massachusetts, United States - Salt Marsh Sediment SW1601-90 ... | reverse complement strand
CGGTCGCGATCGCGTCGTCGGCGCTCGCCCAGGTGACCGTGCGATCCGTCAGTGGGCCGCCCTGCGCGTCGAGGACCGTTGCCGCGAGTTGCGTACTGCCGCCGACCGAGAGCGGTTCCCCGCCGGGTGCGATGACCTGGACCGCGGCGACCGGAACGCGCACGGTGATCGTTGCGGCGCCGAAATGCCCTTCGCTCGCCGCGCTGATCGTCACGATGCCGACCGCCGTGCCCTGCACCATTCCGGTGCTGCCGACGGACGCGACCGCGAGATTGCTGCTCGTCCACTCCACGGGCCGCGCGAGCGCGACGCCACCGGCGTCACGCGGTGTGGCCGTGAGCTGCACCGCGCCGCCGACCGAGATCGTCGCCTCGGTGGGTGTGAGATCAACGCGCACGACCGGTACCTGCACCGTGTACGTCCCCTGCCCGCTCTTCCCGCGCGCCGTGGCGGTGAGGATCACCGTGCCGGGGGTGACGCCCGTGAGCACGCCCGCGTCATCCACCGTGGCGATGGCGGCGTTGCTCGTCGTCCACGTCACGTCGCGGGTCAACAGGCCGCCACTGGCGTCCTTGACCGCAGCGACCAGCTGAAGCGTCGCTCCGGGAGCGATCATTCCGGTTGGCGGATCGAGTGTGACGCTGGCGACCGGCACGAGGACCGTGATCGTCACGGACTCCGAGACGCCGCGCGCGGTCGCCGAGATCGTCGCGCTCCCCTCGCCGACGGCGCGGAGGAAGCCGCTCGCATCAACCGATGCGACGGACGGGTTCGAGCTGGTCCACGTGACCGGACGCGCCAGCCCGTTGCCGCTCGCGTCGCGCGGCGTGGCAGCCAGCTGGGCCGACTGTCCGATGTCGAGCAACGCCGGTGCAGAGGCGATCTCGAGGGATGCCACCGGCTCCAGGACCGTGATCGTCGCCGTGGACGTCTTCCCTTCGATCGTGGCGGTGACCGTGGCGATCCCGGGTGCGACTCCGGTCACCATCCCAGTCGTCGCGACGGTCGCGATCGCGGGATCGCTCGTCGCCCACGCGACCGGGCGATTCAGGGCATTCCCGTCGGCGTCGAGCAAGACGGCGCCGAGCGCCAACGACTCGTTCGCGTCCACCGACGCCACGGAGGGCTCGACGGTCACCGCGTCCACGGCCGGTTTCACCACGATGGACGCCGTGGCCGTTTTGCCTTCGGCGTACGCGGTGATGCTCGCCGTTCCCCGCGCCACGGGGGTGACCAGGCCGGTCGCGTCGACCACGGCGATCGCCGGATCGGCACTCGTCCAGACGACGTCACGCTCGATGGGGTTGCCCGTCGGGTCACGCACCGTCGCCGCCAACTGGAGCGTGTTCGGAATGATGAGGGATGCGGTCACCGGCGTCACGAGCACGGAACCGACCGGGGCGCGCACGAGGAACTGCACGGACGCCGTGAGGTCCATGTACGTCGCGTGGACAGTCGTGGCGCCGACCGTGACTGCGTGCACCAGCCCCGCCGGCGTCACCGTGGCGATCGTCGGGTCCGCGACGGACCAGTGGACCGTTCGGTTGAGTGCATTCCCCTCGGCGTCGGTCACGATCGCCGTCACCTGTATCTCTTCGCCGGGAAGCAGCGTATCCGTGACAAGGCTCGCATAGATGCTCGCCGCCGGCACCCGCACAGTGACCGGGGCGAGGCCGCGAATGCCTTCCGCCGTTGCCACGATGTCGATCTGCCCCGGCGCGAGAGCGGTCAGCATGCCCGTGTCGTCGATGGCCGCGACACTCGGGTCGGACGTGCTCCACACGATGTCGCGCGTGAGAACGTGGCCGTGCGCGCAGGTCGCGACCGCCCCCGCTCGCATGACGTCACCGACGAGTATCGTATCGGACGGCGTGGAGACGGCGATGGCGGCGACGGGATCTGGCGTCGGTGCGGCCGGAGACTCAGCGCACGATTGGATCATCCAGGCGGCACCGAGCAGCGCAGTCGCCAGCGCGACACGGCGGATCCGGTACGTGGCGATCATGGGACTACCCTCCGTGAGATGAATGTTGCACGCACTCTCACGCTAATCGCGTCCCGTTGAACCGATCTTGAACGACCGATGAGCGATCCGCCGTGCGCCGCGTGAACGCGCGCAGAATTTCGCGGCAATCAATCGACGCTCAATCGGCGATCATGCCTGCTTCATGTGTCTGTTGCGCGCGCGTCTCACCTGCGATGGAGGCGCTCCAGATGACGGCACGTCTCCGCAGTGGGGTCGCCGGCGGCGACACGCTCGCGACCGTATGCGCACGCGGCCTGCACGCTCGCGCGTTCGAGGAGCCCGTGCAGCGTCTCGGCGAGTCGGCGAGACGTGGCGCGATGCGGTCCGAACACGGCACCCGTGCCGAGTCGCGCGACGCGTGCGGCGTTGTCGAACTGGTCGAAGGCCAGCGGGATGACGAGCTGGGGAACGCCGGCGGCGAGGGCCTGGGAGACCGTGCCGATCCCGCCATGATGGATCACCGCGATCGCGCGAGGGAAGAGGTGTGAGAACGGGACGTACGAGGACAGGTGGATCTCGCGCCGGAGCTCGTGTGGGACCTGTTCGGGGTAGTCGGTGACGACGAGGACGCGGTATCCGAGCGACCGCGCGCCGCGAATCGTCGCCTCGAAAAAGGCGCCAGCCTGGCGGTTTGCCGTTCCCGGTGTGATCACCACCGGTGGGTCGCCGGCATCGAGGAACGCGTCGAGCGGTCGAGCCGCGTCGCGCGCGGCATCGTCGAAGAGCGGAAATCCGGACAGCACGAGCTGGGCCGGCCAATCCGGTGGTGGGGGCGCGAACCAATCGGGGAAGAGCCCGAGCGCGAGTCGCGGCGAGAGGATCCACGAGGCGAACGGCCGGTGAATCGGGGGGAGACCGAGATCCGCCCGCCACGCGTTGAGTGCGGGTGCGAGGTAGGGGTCGACGCCCGTCCGGTCGGCCAGCCACCAAAGGGTTCGGGCGAGCCAGGGAGGCATGCGTCCGAGATCGAGCCGGGGGCCAAGCACGGGGCCGCGGACGATGGATCGCAGGACCGCGGGCGCGAGCACGAGGGTCGCGCCGGGGATGTGCTCGGCGTCCTCCAGCATGCGCGTGGCGAACGAGAGCGCATGGCCCACGAGCACCGTGCGGCCGGACACGACCTGGCGTGCCGTGACGTCGTACGCCTCCCGCATCGTCGCGACCGCCGTGTCGAGCACCAGACGAAGGCCGTACCGCGGATGCCAGAGATCGGGGTGACGCGTCGTGGCGTCGTACGCCTGCGCCGACCACGTGGCGTGAAACGCGAGTCCCGCGCGTTCGACCGCGGTGCGGAAGGGCTCCGCCGTGAGGACGTGCACGTCGTGGCCTCGCGCGGCCAGCGCGCGGCCGATGCCGATGTAGGGATTGACGTCGCCCGCGGAGCCGACGGGCGTGAGGAGGAAGCGCGTGGCGGTGTCCCCTTGCCGCTCCCGCCCCTCCTGCCACTCTGCCACCCTGCCCCTTACTTCACCCATTCCTTCCACGTGTCCTCCGCCAGTCCCACCGTCAGACGTTGCTGGGCCCGCACGAGTGGCATGCGGAGGAGCAGCGGTTCCACTGTGAGCTTCTCGAGCCATCGCTCGTCCGACAGCCGCGCCGCCGCGAGGCCGAGCTCGGCGTAGCGCTTGGCGGCGGAGTCGATCAGCGCGTGCACGCCGAATTTCTGTGCGAAGCGCCGGAGCTCGCCCAGCGACGCGGCGCGCACGGTGAGATCGACGAAGTGCGTGCGAATGCGGCGTTCTGCGAAGAAGCGGAGCGCCTTCCGCGTCTCCGCACTCTTCTTCACGCCGAAGATCTGGACCTCGAGGGGTGTGTCGCTCACAGATTGACGCGCGCCATGGCCGCTTCCGGGTAGCGCGCGCCGGCCGTCGCGCCCTTCGGAGCGACGTCCGCAATACGGGCGAGCTCGGGTCCGGACAGGCTCACGTCGAGCGCGCCGACGTTCTGCTCGAGGTACATGCGCCGCTTGGTGCCGGGGATTGGGACGATGTCGTCTCCCTGTGCGAGGACCCACGCGAGCGCGAGCTGGGCGGGCGTGCAGCCCTTCTCCGTCGCGATCTCCTCGATGCGTGTGACCAAATCGAAGTTCCGCTCGAAGTTCGGGTCCGTGAACCGCGGATGGCGGTGACGATAATCCTCGGCGGGAAGATCCGCGCTCGAGCGAAAACGTCCCGTGAGAAAGCCGCGGCCGAGCGGAGAGTAGGCGACGAACCCGATGCCCAGTTGCCGGCAGGTCGGCAGCACCTCGTCCTCCGGATCGCGCGTCCACAGCGAGTATTCGGTCTGGAGCGCCGTGATCGGGTGCTCGCTGTGCGCGCGGCGGATGGTCTCCGGTGCCGCCTCCGAAAGGCCGAGGAAGCGTACCTTGCCGGCCCGCACCAGATCGGCCATCGCGCCGACCGTGTCCTCGATCGGGACGTCCGGGTCCACGCGGTGCTGGTAGTAGAGATCGATCACGTCCACGCCCAGGCGCTGCAGTGATGCGTCGCAGCACCGCGTCACGTATTCGGGCCGTCCCGAGACCCCTTGAAACGAGCCGTCTTCGCCGCGCACGTTACCGAACTTGGTGGCGAGCACGACGTCTCCACGCCGGCCGGCGATCGCGCGGCCGACCAGACGCTCGTTGGTGAACGGTCCGTACATGTCGGCGGTGTCGAGCAGCGTCACGCCCAGGTCGAGGGCGCGGTGGATGGTGGCGATCGACTCGGTGTCGTCGCGCCCCGCGTAGAACTCGGACATGCCCATGCAGCCGAGTCCGAGTGCCGAGACGACGAGGCCCTGAGTTCCGAGGGTACGCTTTTCCATGAGTACGCCTCCACGTATGCTTGATGGCGAGGATGGCTCGCGATGAATGATAATTGCTGCATACCCCGGAACACTGGAACTTCGCCCGCCCGCGAGGCATATGCATGGGAAACGGAAGGAAGTCACGCATGCCGCAAGACAACGCACGCACGTCCATGGAAGCGCTCTCGGCGCTCGGCCAGAGCGTCTGGCTCGACTACTTGAGCCGCGATCTGCTCCAATCGGGGGAGCTGGCCCACCTGATTGACCGCGGGCTCCGCGGACTCACCTCCAATCCGACGATCTTCGAGCACGCGATCGCCAACGGCGAGCACTACGACGACGTGCTCTCCGCCGCGCAATCCGCGGATGACGACCGGGCGGTCTTCGAGACGATCGCGATCGCCGACGTGCGGGGCGCCGCGGATCTCTTCCGGCCGGTCTACGACGCGACGGCGGGCACCGACGGGTTCGTCTCGCTGGAGGTCTCGCCGACGCTCGCGCGCGACACGGCCGGCACGCTCGCCGAAGCACGGCGCCTCTGGCAGACGGTGGACCGGCCGAACCTGATGATCAAGGTCCCCGGGACGCGTGAGGGATGGCCGGCCATCGAGCAGCTGCTCACCGACGGGGTGAACGTCAACATCACGCTGCTCTTCGCGGTCGATCACTACAAGAAGGTCGCCGAAGCGTATCAACGGGCCCTCGAGGCCCGGCTCGACGCGGGGAGGCCGATCGATCGGATCGCCTCCGTCGCGTCGTTCTTCGTGAGCCGGGTGGATACGGAGGTCGACAAGCGCATCGACGCCAAGGGTGGGACGCTCCGAGAGTTCCGTGGGAAGGCGGCGATCGCCAACGCCCAGGTCGCGTACGAGTGGCTGCTGACCTATCGGAACGACCCGCGCTGGCGCCGGCTGGCCGAACGGGGCGCGCGGGTGCAGCGGCTGCTCTGGGCGAGCACGAGCACCAAAGACCCGTCCTACTCCGACCTCCTGTACGTGGAGGCGCTCATCGGTCCCGATACGGTGGACACGATGCCGCCCGCCACGCTCGACGCGTTCACGGACCACGGCACGGCGCGCCGGACCCTCTCCGACGACGCCGGCGACGCGCGGCGCATCCTCGGCGGCCTCGCGAAGGGCGGCATCGATCTCGACGACGTCACGCGGGTGCTCGAGGACGAAGGCATCGACAAGTTCGCCGCGTCGTTCCGCTCGCTGCTCGAGACGATCGGCAAGAAGCGAGGAGCGCTCACGCGATGACGATCCGCCACGTCTTCTTCGACGTGGGCGGCGTCCTCGGAACCGACGGATGGGACCACCGGCAGCGCGCGGCGGCGGCCGAGCGATTTGGGCTCGACCTCGCGGAGTTCCAGGACCGGCACGAAGAAGCGGTGAGCTCGTGGGAAGCGGGCGGGATGTCGATGGACGAGTACCTCGACCTGACCGTCTTCCATCGTCTGCGGGAGTTCACGCGCGACGACTTCAAGGCGTTCATCTTTGCGCAGAGTGAGCCGTTTCCCGATGTGATCGCGCTGGCCGGAGCGCTGAGCGGGCGCTACCGCCTGTACACCTTGAACAACGAGTCCGCGGAGCTGAACGCCTACCGCATCGACAAGTTCGGGCTCCGGGACATCTTCGTGGCGTATTTCTCTTCCTGTTGGCTTCGCGCGGTGAAGCCCGCGCCGCGGATCTACGAGCTGGCGTTGGCGATGTCGCAGGCCGCGCCCGACACCACGGTGTTCATCGACGATCGCGAGCGGAATCTGGACGTGCCCCGCGAGCTCGGGATGCACGTGATCCGCTTCGAGAATGCGCGGGCGCTGCGGGAGGCGCTCGGTGACCTCGGGGTCCGCGCGGACGGGACGTGACGCTCAGCCGCCGTGGCTGAAGCTCGGAAAGTCCGTCATCCCGCCGTCCACGAACACCGTGGTACCGGTCACGTACGCGGCGGCGTCTGACAGCAACACGACCACCATGCCGGCGATCTCTTCGGGCGTCCCCATCCGTTTCAAGGGGATCTTCTCGAGGAGGTCGGCGTACATCGTCGGGTCGCTCCACACGTTCCGATTGATGGGCGTCTTGATCGCGCCCGGCGCGAGCGCGAGCACGCGGACGCCGTGTGGCGCGGCTTCCTGTGCGAGCGTCTTGGTCATCATGCTGAGACCCGCCTTGCTCGCGGTGTAGGCGCTGTAGCCCGTCCACGGGATCTCCTCGTGCACCGAGGTGAGGCTCAACACCACGCCCGTGCCTTGCGGCACCATGCGGGCCAGTGCCTCGCGCGCGCAATGGAACGCGCCCACCAGATTCACGTCCAGCACCCGGCGCCAGGCGTCCGGGTCCGCCTCCCAGCCCAACGCGTGCTCGCCGTCGATCCCGGCATTGTTCACCAGGAGGTCGATGCCGCTCCACGTCTTGTCGAGCGTGGCGAACATCGTCGCGACCTGGCCGCGATCGGAGACGTCCGCCTTGACGGCGATGGCGTCGCCGCCGCTCTGCTGAATGGTCTTGACGACGTCGTCAGCCGCCTCCGGATGGGTGACGTAGTTCACCGCCACCCGCGCGCCGGCCGCGCCGAGCGCCAGCGCCACGGCGCGGCCGATACCGGAGTTCGCGCCCGTGACGAGCGCACGCTTCTGTGTGAGTTGAATTTCCATGGCTCCGTAGCACCCCGGAGTCTGGGAAAAGTGCCGCGGCGCGCGGCTCAGTCGGCCGTGGAAATGCGGAAGATGATGTTCCGGCCCGGATTGAGCGCGAACTCCTTGTAGCGACTCAGGAAGCTCGTGTACTTCGTGTTGAGCGCGTTGTGCACGTCGAGGTCGAAATGAAAGTCCCGCCCGCCGAGCCGGTGCGTCAGGCCCGCGGAGAGTGCGAGGAGCGCGTAGCCGTTGGTCGGCACGTCCATGGGGTTCAGCCGCGTCTGGCGCGCCACCATCTGCACGCTCGCGCCGACGCGCGCCGCCGTGGGATCGGCGCCCGAATGCACTTCGGCGCCGACGGTGAGCCGGGGGGGCGGCATGAGCGGGAGCGGAACGTCGGTGTCCCGGTTCGTGCCGCGCACGGCGTCCGCCGTGGCGTGGAACGCGAGCATGCGCGTGGCCTCGACCTCGAGCGACGCCTCGGCGCCGATCAGTCGCGCGGAGGCCTGCACGTAGTCGTAGACGCGGAGCGAATCGCGGAACTGCGCCGTCGGGGTGATATAGATGAAGTGGTTCACCAGGTTCGTGTATCCCGCGAGCGAGCCGCGTACGCGTCCGGTCTCCCACCGGATGCTCGCGTCGATGCTCGTGCCGAGCTCGGGCACGAGCGTGGGGTCACCCAGATCGTATCGTGCTTCGCCAAGCTGCGGGCCGTTCGAGAAGAGCTCGAAGAGGGTCGGGGCTCGCCAGGCGCGTCCGACGTTCGCGGCGAACGCGAGTGCCGGAATCGGGCGCACGACCACACCGACGTCTCCCGAATACGCGGTGTAGTCGCGCTGCTGCGCCGCCAAGGCGAGGGTCGTGTTCGCGTCGGCGTTCAGGCGCCGGACGTCGACTCGGCCGCCGGCGAGCAGCGTCACCGGTCCGGTGCTCGCCTGCTCGAGCACGAAGAGCGCACCGGCGTTCACGCGCGCGTCCGGGACGAGGGGGATCGGCCCGCGGGAGTCGTTGATCTCGTGCATACCGGAGATGCCGATCGTGCCCTTGAGCGGGCCGATGGGCGCATGGTGCGCCAGCAGGTCGAGCGACAGGGTGTTGAGGAGGAGGTCGAACGACGTGGATTCCACCGGCGGACCGCCCGCCGCGAGGGAGGAGTCGTCCGACACCTCGATCAGCGAGTGGCGCTCCCATTGGGCGTGCGCCTCGAACCGCACCGGCCCGGTGACGTAGTTTCCGGTGGCCTGCACGCGGTCGTCGCCGAGGCGCCGCTCCGGGCCCTGGTCCTGTCCTTCCGTCACGCCCGGTGGTGGGCCGCCGGCCTCGAGCAACTTGAATTCGCCGCCGTAGCGCGCGTACCGGAGGTTGAAATCGCCGCGCCGGCCGTGCACGCCGACCGCCGCCTCGCCGTTGAGCGCGAAGTAGCCGGTATTGTCCAGTTCCCCGTTGGGGGTGTGCAGGCTCGCCGCGTGGCGCCCGATCCCCACCACCCGCCATCCGATCTCCCCCGTCGCACCCTCAGCCCGCAGAATGCCGCCGAATTCGGCGTTGTTGGTCGCGCCGTAGGCCTCGTAGCCGGTGTGCACGAACCCCGCGCTGCCGTTCGCGTCGGGCACGGGCGCCGGGATCACGTTCACCACGCCGCCGAGGGCGTCGGACCCGTAGAGCACGCTGGCCGGGCCACGAATCACCTCGACACGATCGGCGAGCCGCGCGTCGATGGAGGGGCCATCTTCGTCGCTCCACGAGTAGTCTTCGAGGCGGCTCCCGTCGGACAGCACGAGCACGCGCGGGCCCGACAGCCCGCGAATGACCGGCTTGCCGATCTGGGCACCCGTGCTGAGGGTGCGCACCCCCGCGAGGCTCGAGATCGCGTGCGCGAGCGAGACGCTCTCGTTTCTCCGGAGCTGCACGCTCGTGAGCGCGCTCGCCGGAAGCGGCGACGTCATCTCGAGACTCGGGCTCCGTGTGGCGGTGACCGTGACCGGCTCGAGCTGAAAAGCGCTCGGGGAGAGCACGACCGCGACCGTCGTGTCGATGCCGGCCGTCCGGAGCATCTGCGTCGACGGCGCGTACCCTTCCTTGCGAACGAGCAGGGTATACTGACCTGCCGGCACCGCGGTGATCGTGAAGCGGCCCGCCGTATCGGTGGTGGTGGTGCGGGAGAGCTCGACCACGGCGACGCGCGCCGTGGCGATGGGCGCGCCGGCCGAGTCGCGCACCTGGCCGCGGATGGCCTGGGCGGTTAGGCGCCCCGGCAAAGACGTGAGCCCGAGCACGGCAACCGTCGCGAGAAGGAACGAACTTACGTGGACCGTGCGGGTGCGGAGAGGGTAGGGAGGCGTCATATCATTCAAATGTACGCGCGGCGTGGGGCGGTTGCTGACATGGCACCGTAACCTCCGTACGTTTCGCGCGGGTCCACCTGCCTGGGGGCGGCCGTGAGAAAAGTACTCACCTTTGTTGGCTCGATCGTTGGTGGCTCGGTCGGCTGGTGGCTGGGCGACAAAGCCGGGTTCTTCTCCGCATTCGTCGTGAGCATGCTCGGCACGGCCGCGGGCATCTATTACGGCATCAAGGTCTTCAATCACTACTACGGGTGATGGCACCGCTAGGCGCCACGTGACCGAGCAGCCCATACTCGAGTCGCCGCGTCTCGTGCTCCGGCCGTTCGTGTCCGGTGACGCCGCCGAGGTGCGACGCCTCGCCGGCGATCGTGCTGTGGCCGCGACGACCCTCCACGTCCCGCATCCCTATGAACCGGGGATGGCCGAGGCGTGGATCGCCACGCACCACCCAGGCTTCATGCGCGGCGAGATTGCGATCTATGCCATCACCGATCGGGACACCGGCGCGCTCATCGGCAGCATCGGACTCACGATCGACGCGCGGCAGGAACGCGCCGAGCTCGGCTACTGGATCGGCGCGCCCTTCTGGGGACGCGGCTACTGTACCGAAGCGGCCCGGGCCGTGCTGGCGTATGCGTTTGGCCCCCTCGGTCTCCGCCGTGTCCACGCCTGCCACATGGGGAGCAATCCAGCGTCCGGACGCGTGATGGAGAAACTCGGCATGACGCTGGAAGGCCGTCGCCGCGCGCACATCCGGAAGTGGGACCGCGTCGAAGACGCGGTGGAGTACGGGGTCCTGCGTGAGGAGTTCGATCCCGGCCCGTCGCCGTGACCTCCGGTCTCGTCGTCCGCACCGCGCGCCTCGAGATCGCGCCGCTGAGTGCCGCCGCGCTCGACGCCCTCATCGCCGGGGACGGCCAACGCCTCACCGCGTGCACGGGCGCCTCCTTCGCCGCGCCCGATGCGCCTCCTCCATTGCTCGCCGACGCGCTGCCCATCGTGCGCGATCGCGTGGGCGCCTCTCCGGACGACGCGCCGTGGTGGATGTGGCTCGCCGTGGAGCGCGGGTCCCACGCGGCCGTCGGGGTGATCGGCTTCGGCGGCCCGCCGGGCCCGGACGGCGTGGTCACCGTGGGCTACGCCATCTATCCCGCCTTTCAGCGACGCGGGTTCGCGACCGAAGCGCTGAGTGCGCTCTGCGCGTGGGCGCTCGAGGACCCTCGAGTCCGCGCCGTGCGGGCGACGATCCCGCCCGCGCACGACGCCTCGCGGCGAACCGCCGAGCGGGCCGGCCTGCGGCACGTTGGCGAGGACGTCGATCCGGAAGTCGGGGACGTCGTCGTGTACGAGCTGCGGCACGCGGGGCGCCCCATTCCAGGAAGCGCCGCCGCCTACGCGGAGGAGCTTGCGGAGATCTCGCACGCCGCGGAAGAGCTGCTGCAGGCGCTGGATGACGCATCGCTCGACAGCGCGCCGGCGGACGGCGGCTGGTCGGTTGGCGAGTGCGTGGATCACCTCATCCGTTCGGGACGGCTGTACCTCGGCACGATGCAGGGGGCGATCGCGCGCGGCACGGCGCGCGGCATCCGAGGCACGCCGCCGTTCAGTCGCGGCATCGTCGGAGACTGGTTCGTGCGGCTGATGGAGCCGCCCGCCCGGAGACACTTCCGGGCGCCCCGAAAGATCCGTCCGACCCGGCATCATGCGGTCGGCGCGCTGCGCGCCGGCTTCGCGGCGCTCCAGGCGGATCTCGTGGCGACGGCACATAGGGCTGAGGGCCTCGATCTCGGCCGCCTCGCGATCTGGTCGCCGGCGGTTCCACTCCTGCGGCTGAACCTCGCTGCCGCGTTCGCTGCCATCGCTGCCCATGAACGGCGGCATCTCGACCAGGCGCGCCGCGTCATGGAGCAGATCGGGACCTAGTCCGGAGGGGCGGGTCCCTCGGGCGCTCTCGTGCGACGGCCGATCGTTCGTGACGCCTCTCCTATTTCGAATTGCGGCATTGCACTTTGCGAGGGTCATCCCAATACTTCCATTCATGCGCTGGCTCGGGCACGACCAGCGGGCGGACGGGGCCGCCGCCGGCCAGGCGATGCCCGATCCGCTCGCCCTCCTCCAGTGGGTCTACGTCGGTCGCGTGCTCCTCGCGGTCGTCGTCTTCGTCGCGGCGGCCTTCTATTTCGCCGCCGTTCCTCCGCAAGTCATTCTCGTGCTGGCCATTGCGGCCATGGCGTCGCTCGTCGCGAGCGGGATGTCGGCATTCTACACGCACTTCCTAAGACGGCCGCCGACCCCGACGTATCTCTATGCGCAGATCATCTTCGACCTCGCGCTGGTGACGACCGTCGTCCATTTCACCGGCGGCTCACAGAGCGATTTTTCGTCGCTGTACATCCTCGTGATCGCGGTCTCCGCCGTCCTCATGCCCCTGGCATCGAGCTTGCTCCTCACCACCCTCGCGGCCCTCGTCTATGTGGCCGACGTCGTTTGGGGGCATCCCCACGCGATGACGGTCGTGGTCGTACTCCAAATCATTGTGTTCTTGGCTGTCGCCGTAGCCACGGGGTGGCTCGCGAGCCGCGTACGGGTGGTCGATATGGAACGCGAGGATCTCAAGCGCGAAGTGAAGCGGCTTCGGCTGGAGGCCGGCGACATCCTGCGCAACATCGGCAGTGGGGTCGTCACGGTCGACGGCGAGGGGAACCTCGCGTACGCCAATCCCTCGGCGGAGGTGTTGCTCGGGTTCCGCGCGGATGATTATCTGGGGCGTCCCGCGCTCGCGCTGCTCGACGCGCGCTCGCACGAGCTGGCCGCCGCGATCGTCGCCACCCAGCAGCCGGGCGCCGGCCGCACGCTCCGCGCCGACGGGCGCGTCAGCCACGACGGACGGTCGTTTGCCATCGGCATGACCACCACGGCGCTCGATACGAGCGACGAGGGGCCCCCGTCCGTGACGGCCATCTTCACCGACATCTCCGACCAGAAGCGCATCGAAGAGCTGAATCTCCGGACGGAGCGGCTCGAGGCCGTTGCGGAGCTGTCCGCATCGCTCGCCCACGAGATCAAGAACCCGCTCGCCTCGATCCGTTCGTCGGTCGAGCAGCTCGCACAGATGGGGCAGGGCGGGGATGACGAACGCTTCCTCGGCCAGCTCGTGATTCGCGAGAGCGACCGGCTGAGCCGCCTCCTGAACGAGTTTCTCGACTTCGCGCGGGTCCGGGTGGCGCTCTCCAAGCCGGTGGAGGTCGCGCGGCTCTGCCGCTCCGCGGTCGAGCTCGTGCGCCAGCATCCCGATTGCCGGCCCGAGACCGAGATCCGGGTGATCGCGGACGACGTCACCGTCGAAGGCGACGACGATCTCCTGCACCGGGTGCTGGTCAACCTGGTGCTGAACGCGGTCCAGGCGGCGGGCGGCAAGGTGCACATCACGGTCGAAGGCCGTCGCGCCCGGGCGGAGGAGCTGCCCCGCGGCGCGAAGATCGAGCGTCCGGTGCTTCTCCGTGTCGCCGACGACGGGCCCGGCATCCCGGCAGAGCTGCGCGAGCGACTCTTCGATCCGTTCGTGACCGGACGCGTGGGCGGCTCCGGACTCGGGCTGGCGATCGTCCAGCGCGCGGTCCAGGCGCACCGGGGCATGATCTTCGTCGAGTCGCAGAGCGGACGCGGATCGACGTTCACCATTCTCCTGCCGGAACAAGGCAGTCGTGAGGCGGCGGCGTGAGCTACAATCAGCCGGTCATTCTGGTCATCGACGACGAGTCGGGCATCCTCGACACGCTGCGCATTCTGCTCAAGAACTCCGGGTTTTCGGTCGAAACCGCGCAGGGCGGCAAGGCGGGGCTCGAGGCGCTGAAATCGGTCGGGCCGGACATCGTGCTCACGGACGTCCGCATGCCGCAGGTCACCGGCATCGAGATCCTCGAGGCGGCCCGCGAAATGGATCCCGAGACCCCGGTGATCCTGATGACGGCGCAAGCGTCGCTGCAGACCGCGATCCAGGCCGTGAATCAGGGCGCGTTCTACTACATCCAGAAGCCGTTCTCGAACGACGACCTCGTCGCCATCTGCCGGCGCGCGGCGGAATACCGCCAGCTCCGCTCGGAAAACAAGCACCTGAAGCGGGAGATCCGGCGGCGCGAGCGAACCCGCACGATTACCCCGATCGGCAAGGCGAAACGCTTCACCGACGTGCTCGGTCTCGTCGAACAGGTCGCGCCGACCGAATCCACGGTGCTCATTCAGGGCGAGAGCGGCACCGGCAAGGAAGTCATCGCGCGCTACATCCACGAGCTGTCGGAACGCAGCGACGGGCCATTCTTCTCGATCAACTGCGGGGCACTCCCGGAGAGTCTGCTCGAGTCGGAGCTGTTCGGGCACGTGAAGGGATCGTTTACCGGTGCCGTGCGCGACAAACAGGGGATGTTCGCGGCGGCGCGCGGCGGCACCTTCTTTCTGGACGAGATCGGCGAGATGAAGCCCTCGACCCAGGTCAAGCTCCTCCGGGTGCTCCAGGAGCGCGAGGCGCTCCCGGTCGGCGGAACGGAACCGATTCCGGTGGACGTGCGCGTGGTCGCCGCCACGAACAAGAACCTCGATGAAGAGATTCGGCGCGGGCAGTTTCGCTCCGATCTCTACTACCGCCTGAACGTGATCGCGATGCATCTGCCCGCGCTCCGCGACCGGCGCGAGGACGTCCCGCTCCTCGCGGACGCCTTTCTGCAGCGCATCGGGCAGGAGCGCGGCGGCGACGTCCCGCGTCTCACGCAGGACGCCCTCGACGCGGTCCTGGCGTATGACTGGCCGGGCAACGTGCGTGAGCTGGAGAATGCGCTCGAGCACGCGGTGATTCTGGCACATGGCGCGGAGATTCCGGTGAGTGCGCTCCCAGAGCGGATCACCGCCCGCCGGGCCGAGCCGCTCGTCGCGGAACGGACCTTCGAGAATCCCACGCTCGACGCAGTCGAGCGTGCCTACATCCTCTGGGTGCTGCAGAACGAGGGCGGCAACAAATCGCGGGCGGCGCAGGTGCTGGGGATCGACCCGTCGACGCTTTACCGCAAGCTGTCACGCTACGGCGCCGGGGACTCGGTCCCGGACGAGGCCTAGCGTGAGCGCGGCACCCCTGCAGCCGCTGCCCGCGCGCGATGCCGTCGGGTCGGCCACCCTCGAGCGGTTGGCCATCGCCAACCGGTTCAACCACTGGATGTACGAGCAGATCGCGCCGTGGATCGGCGCGAGCGTGCTCGAGATCGGCTCGGGGATCGGCAACCTCTCGCAGTTCTTCGCCGATCGTGACCGGGTGGTGCTCACCGACACCGAGCCGGCGTACCGCGCCTACCTCGAGGGCCGCTTCCCCGACCGGTCGCGGGTGAGCGTCATCCCGCTCACCTTGCCCGACGTCCCGCCCGCGCTCGCTGCGGATCCCGTCGAGTCGGTGGTCTGTCTCAACGTGTTGGAGCACATCGAGGACGATCGCGCGTCGCTCGCGGCCATGCGACGACTCCTCACCCCGGGCGGCCACCTCGCGCTCCTGGTGCCGGCACTGCCGTGGCTCTACGGCACGCTCGACCGCGCGCTCGGCCACTACCGCCGCTACACGCGGCCGCTCCTGCGCGAGCGGTTCACCGAAGCTGGATTCCGTCTCCGCCGACTGTCGTACTTCAACCTCGCCGGCATCACGGGGTGGTGGCTGATGGGCAAGGTGCTGCGCTGCGAGGTGCTCCCCGCCGCGAGCCTCTCCATCTACGAGGCGCTCGTGCCGTTCTTCCGCCTCGAGCGGTTCATCCCGGGACGGGTGGGTCTCTCTCTGATCGCCATCGGCGAGCGCGCCTCGTGACGGTTCCCTCCGACTGGAACGACATCCTCGTCACGGTCGTGATGCCCGCGTACAACGAAGCCGAGACGCTCGAGCGCGCCGCGCGGCGCCTGCTCGACGTGCCGCTGCGGCTCGAGGTCGTGGTGGTCGACGACGGCTCCAACGACACGACGGGGGCGATCGTGGACCGGCTTCACGCCGAGGGCGTCGTGCAACGCGCCATCCATCAGCCGCGCAACATGGGGAAGGGCGCCGCGATTCGTACGGGGATCGCGGCGGCGACGGGTCACGTCGTCGTCATTCAGGACGCCGATCTCGAGTACGATCCGATGGAATTCCCGGTCCTGCTCGAACCGATCCGGCTCGGGCACGCCGACGCGGTCTACGGCAGCCGGTTCCAGTCGGGGCCGCATCGCGTGCTCTACTTCTGGCATTCGGTCGGCAATCGGCTGCTCACGCTCCTGTCGAACATGCTCACCGACCTGAACCTCACCGATATGGAGACGTGCTACAAGATGGTGCGTGCCGATCTCCTGAAATCGCTGCCGCTCAAGAGCGATCGCTTCGGCTTCGAGGTCGAGGTGACCGCCCGGCTCGCGCAGGCGGGGGCACGAGTCTGGGAGGTCCCGATCAGCTACAGTGGCCGGACGTACGCCGAGGGGAAGAAGATCGATTGGCGGGACGGCGTCGCCGCGCTGTGGCACATCATCCATTTCAATCTGCTCGCGCGGTCTCGCGGTACGCCGCAGTGAGCGCGTCGCCGCGCGTCGACCGCGCGAGGTGGGATGGCTGGCCTCTCTATCTGACCGTCGCCGCGTGCGCCGTCGTGGTCTACCTCGGCGCCCTCGGCAACCGCTTCGCCCTCGACGACATCTCGATCATCTTCCGCAACGACCTGGTCCACCACCTCTCGGGCATGTGGCGGGCGTTCGGCGCGCCGTACTGGCCGCGCTGGTACGAAGACTTTTCGGCGTACCGTCCGCTCCCGGTCGCGAGCTACGCGCTGGACTGGGCCGTGGGCGCGTTCTGGTGGTTCCACGCGGTGAATCTGGTGTGGCACGCCGCGGCGAGCGTGATGGTGGCCATGATCGCCCGACGCTATCTGCGGGCGACCGGCGCGCTCGCCGCCGGGCTGCTGTTCGCGGTGCATCCCGTCCACGTGGAAGCGGTGGCGAACGTCATCGGCCGCGCGGAGCTCATGGCCGCCGTGTTCGCGCTCCTCGCCGTCTACGCGGCGCTGGTGCGGGGGAGCATCCTGTGGAGCACGGTGGCACTCGCCCTCGGGCTCCTCTCCAAGGAAAACGCGGCCGTCGTACCCGGACTCGTCGTCTGGGCGTGGATCCTCGACCTGGGCCGGCCCACGCGCCGCCGCGCGCTCGGGTTCGTCGGCGCCTGGGTGGGACTCGGCGTGGCGTATGGGCTCGTACGCTGGCTCGTGCTGTATCCGCACCCGCAGGTGTCGTCCGTTGCCCCCGTCTTCATCGGGGCGAGTGCACTCGACGTGCGCCTGACCGCGATCGCGGCCGTCGCCGACTTCACGCGGCTCCTGCTCGTGCCGCTCTCCTTGCACGTCGACTACTCGCCCGCGGAGCGCACGCTCGTCACATCCGTCGGCGACCCGCGCTTCCTGGCGGGTGCGTTCTGTATCGTTGCCTGGATTTTCTTCATCGTGCTGGCATGGAAGCGGCGGGAGCGCATGATCGCGTTCGGCTTGGGGTGGATCGGGATCGCGCTGGCCCCGGTGGCCAATCTATTTTTTCCGATCGGCGTCTTGATTGCGGAACGGACCCTCTACCTGCCGTCGGTGGGACTCGTCCTGGTCGCGGGGACGTTGCTCGAGCGCCTCCCGGCGCGATCCGGCGCGGTGGCGCTCGGGGTGCTCACGGTGGCGGGTGGCGTGCGCAGCGCCTTGCGCGTGCCGGTATGGCGTGACAACAACACGTTGTTGATGAGCATCCTGAACGACTCGCCGCGCTCCTACGCGGGGCCCGCCCAGATGGGCGAAACGTATCTCCAGCTCGGTGAGCCCGGGAAGGCGCTCGACGCCCTCGAACGCGCCATCGACATCTACGCCTTGGTCCCGCGCCTCTACATGGAAGCCGCGGATGCCGCGATCCAGCTCGGCAAGTATCGGCTCGCGGATTCGCTGCTCGCGCGGCACAACGAACTCTGCCGAGGATGCACCGTGTACTACAACTTCGAGATCAACGCCGCCCGCGCTCGCGGGGACACCACGGTGGCGGATTCCCTCCAGGCGTATGAACGCCGGCGGGGTGGCGAATGAGCGCGCGCGAGGCGCGGTGGGTGGGGTGGGCGACCGCGGGAGTCGTCTTCGCCGTGGGGCTCGTCACGCTCAATCGGGATCTGGTCGGCGTCTTCTACGATGACGCGCTCTACGCCGGACTCGCGACGGCGCTCGCACACGGGTGGGGCTACGTCCACCCCAATTTCCCCGTCATGCCGGGGGCAGTGCACTATCCGCCGCTCTACCCGATCGTGCTCGCCCCCCTCTTCGGGCTGCTCCCGGTGAACACGGCGGCGATCGTCGCCAAGGTGTTGAACCTCGTCCTCGGGAGCGTGACCGCCGGGCTCATCGCATGGCACGCGGTGCGCAAAGAGTGGCTCGGTCCCGGCGTCGCGCCCTGGATTCCCGCGGTGGTCGTCGCCTTCGTGGCGCTCGCGATGCCGGTCTTGGCCGTGCAGTCGGAGCTGTTCAGCGAGCCGCTCTTCGGCGCGCTCTTCGCGGCCTCGATTCTCGTGGCCGACGCGCCGCCCAGCCGGTGGTCCCCGATGCGCGCCGCGGTGGTCGCCTGCATCCTCGCCGCCCTCGCGCTTCTGACGCGCAGCATCGGGGTCGCCCTCGTCGGCGGGGTGCTCCTCTATCTCTTCGCCGTGAAGCGCGTGGGCTGGCGCGTCACGCTCGCGGCCGCGGTGCCGCCGCTGCTCGCCGGGCTCGGATGGGGACTCTGGGTCCTCACGCATCGCGGGGACATCGATCCGGCGCTCCGCTCGAACTATGGGACGTACCTCCACGTCGCCGCCGGCGCTGGCATCCACGCCTTCGCCCACGCGGTGCAGCAGCTCCCGCGTCCGTTTCTCGCCCTGCCGTTGGGATGGCTCAGTGCGAGCGGCCTCCTCTGGGTGCTCGGCGTGCCGGCGCTCGCCATCGGCGCCTACGGGCTCGTGCGCTCCGTTACCCGGAGTGCGATCGGGTGGACGCTCGTCGGGTATCTCGGCATCCTCGCCTTTTGGCCTTTCCCACCCGACCGCTTCATCTGGGCAGTGCTCCCGTGGTTTGCGCTCGTCTTTCTCTCGGGCGTCGTAGGATGTCTGCGGGCGCGACCACTTCGCATTCCCGTCGCGGTGATCGTCGGGTGCATGGTGATCGGCTTCGTGCAGTATCAGTTCAAGGGGTTCACGCACGCATGGTGGCGCACGGCCGCGGACAACACCTCGTCGACCTTCGCGCCATTGCTGCCGTATCTCCGGACCCTGCCGAAGGATGCGGTGATCGCCACGGATGACGAGGGCCTGGTGTGGCTCTACACCCATCGCAAGGCGGTGCCGCTTTATCTGTATAACTATCAAGGCAGCAAGCGCGTCTTCCCGCCGCCCGCGGTACAGCGCGCCTACCTCCAGCGCCAGGGCGTAACCCACATCCTCTTGGCGAGCCTCTCGGGCACCGCCAACCAGCTCGACGCGCTGCTCGGGACCTATCCCGGATGGCTCCATGTGGTGCATGTCTGGCCGGCGGGCCCCATGCTGCTGGCCGTGGATTCCACGCGGTAGGCTCCGGGGGCCGCCTCGCGATCGGCAAGGCGCCTTGCAAATGGCCCGGCCACAGGCCCATTTCGGGGCCGGCAGGGGATTGCAGTCGTGTCTGTAACAACCTGTCAATTAAGAATTTATATCGTCACATCGGTGGGTGGCATGGTCGTTGCTTGAAACCCCGCAGACCCTTGTGCCCCGGGATGCGGCCCGCGGGACTCACCCCAAGAAGGAGTGCTGCACAATGCTTCGGAATTCCAAGGGCTTCACACTGATCGAGCTGCTGATCGTCGTTGTGATCATCGGCATCCTGGCGGCCATCGCCATTCCTAAGTTCGCCGCCACGAAAGAGAAGGCGTACATCGCCTCGATGAAGTCCGACCTGAAGAACCTCGTGACGGCCGAAGAGGCGTATTTCGCCGATTCACTCGCGTACACGTCCACCGTGGCGAACCTGCCGTTCAACACGACGGCTGGAAACACCCCGCCGACGATCTCGCTGAGCGGCGCGGGTTGGAGCGCCACGATCGGCAGCGCCAACACGACCGTGACGTGCGCCGTGTACGTGAACCTGACGACCCCGGTTGCCCCGGCGACGGAAGAGGGCGCGCCCGGCTGTCAGTAGCGGCCGTACGTTTGATCTGATGTACCGTTCACGAGGGGGTGGGGGCATGCCCTCACCCCCTCTGGCATCTTCACCCAGCGACCACGCACTGCCTGAGGAGAGTGTCGCGATGCGCGAGCGCCAAGCCGGTTTCACGCTGATCGAGCTGTTGATCGTTGTCGTGATCATCGGCATCCTTGCCGCGATCGCGATCCCGAAATTCGGCGCGACGAAGGAAAAGGCGTACGTGGCCACGATGAAGTCCGACCTCCGCAATCTCGCCACGGCGGAGGAGAGCTTCTTCTACGACAGCACCACGTACTACGGCGGTGCGGTGCCGAACCTCACCGTGCTCCCGTACAGCCCGTCCGCCGGTGTCACGATCACCATCACCGTGGCCAACGGAATGGGATGGGCGGCCACCGCGGCCTCACAGTACACGCCGAGCACGTGCGCGGTGTTCTACGGCAGCGCCGCGGCACCCTCGCCGGCCACGACGGAAGGCGTGGTGGCCTGTAAGTGATCCGGTAGGGACGCGTCCCCGTCCAGGGGATCCCGTCCCGCCGGCCGGGACACGATCCCGCACCAATCCGTGAGCCCATCTCCGCAGTCCTCACCCTCGCCGCGCGCGCGACGTCCCAGTCTCGCGCGGGAGCTGCTGTGGAACCTGGTGCTGCTCACGACGGCGGCGCTCTCGCTCGCGGCCGCGACGGCCCTGACCGCCGAGGCGCTGCGCCCGCGGTTCGCCGTTGCGGCGATCATCTTTCTCATTGGCGCCGACGTCGTCGTCTTCGTGGTGTTCGGCCGTTACCTCGTCGGCCGACTCATCGTGACCCCGCTCGCCCGGTTGATGGCGGCGGCGGATGCGCTCGCGTCGGGCGACCTCGCCCGCCGGGCACCGGACGCGGAAACCGCCGAGTTTTCGCAGCTGGCGGAGCGATTCAATCAGATGACCGAGGCGCTCCTGGACGCGCAGAGCCAGTTGGTGCGCGCGGAGAAGCTCGCGGGCATCGGCGGGCTCGCGGCCGGGGTCGCGCACGAGATCGGCAATCCCCTCGCGGCGATCGAGAACTTTGTCGCCGTCCTCCGCAAACGGGGTGCGGATCCCGAGATCCTGGGCGCGATCGCGCGGGAGACCGAACGCATCGATCGCATCGTGCGGAGCCTGCTCAGCTACGCGCGGCCGAGCGACGACCCAGTGGGTCCCGTGCTCCTCACCGATGTGGTGGGCGGGGCGGTGGAGCTGCTGCGGCAACAGGGTGCGTTGAATGGCTGCGCGGTGGACCTCACGCTCGATCAGTCCGCGCCGCCGGCTCGGGGCCGCCGCCACGAGTTCGAGCAGGTGGCGGTGAACCTCCTGCTGAACGCCGCGGACGCCTCGCCCGATGGTCCCATAGCCGTGACGGTCGAGGCGACGGCGTTCGAGCCCCGCGGCAGTGATGCCCGCCCCCGGCGCGGCGAGTCTCCGGACGTCGTCCCGTCGCGGCGTCCCGCCCTCCGGCGGCCGCTGCGGCCCGACCTGCCCGCCGGCACGCCGGGCGTGCTGTTCGTGGTTGCCGATGCCGGTGCGGGCGTTCCCGTCGCGGATCGCGAGCGCATCTTCGATCCCTTCTACACCACGAAGGACCCCGGTCGCGGCACCGGGCTCGGCCTCGCGATCGTGCAGCGGACGGTGCACGAAGCGGGCGGTGTCGTCTGGGTGGACGACGCCCGCGACGGCGGTGCCGCGTTCAAGATCTTTCTCCCGACCGCGGAGGTTGGATGATGCGCCTCCTCATCGTCGATGACGACCCCGGGCTCCGAAAATCCCTCGCCCTGCTCCTCTCGGCGGAGGGCTATGACGTTGCGGGGGAAGGTGATGCCGCGCGGGCGCTCGAGCGGCTGCAGGCGGAGTCGTTCGACCTCGTGTTGTGCGACGTGCGCATGCCGGGGATCGACGGCATCGAGTTTCTCCGGCGATATCGCGCCGATGGCGGGAGCGCGCTGATCATCGTGATGAGCGCGTACGGCGGCGACGACCAGGCCCTCGCCGCGATGAAAGAGGGCGCCTACGACTACATCTCCAAGCCGTTCCGCGCCGAAGAGGTGTTGCTCACCCTCCGGAAAGCCGAGGAACGCGAGCGGTTGCGGGGCCGGGTCGCAGCCCTCGAGGCCGAGGTCGCCCGGTGGCGCGACCGGGACGTGGTGGCGGAGTCCCCCGCGATGCGTCGCATGCTCGATCTCGCGGCCCGCGTGGCCGCCCACTCGACGACCGTGCTCATCACCGGCGAGAGCGGGACCGGCAAGGAGGTCCTGGCCCGCGCGATTCACCGCATGAGCGCGCGCCGCGAGGGTCCCTTCGTGGCGGTCAACTGCGGCGCGATCCCCGAGAACCTCCTCGAATCGGAGCTCTTCGGCTACGTGCGCGGCGCGTTCACCGGCGCCACCGCCGACCACGCGGGGCTCTTCGAGGAAGCGGACGGCGGCACGATCCTGCTCGACGAGATCGGCGATCTCCCGGCGGCGCTCCAGGTCAAGCTCCTGCGGGTGCTCCAGGAGGGAGAGATCCGGCGCGTCGGCGATCGCGCGACACGCCAGGTCGATGCCCGTGTCCTCGCGGCGACCGCACGGGATCTCGAGGCCGATCTCGAGACGGGACGCTTCCGCGAGGATCTCTATTACCGGCTGAACGTCGTGCGACTCCACATCCCTCCGCTCCGCGACCGTCCCGAGGACATCGCACCGCTCGCGGCGGTGCTCCTCGCCCGTGCTGGGCAGCGCGCGGGGCGTCCGCTCTCGCTCACGCCGGGGGCGCTCGCCGCGCTCAAGCGCCGGACGTGGGCCGGCAACGTGCGCGAGCTCGAGAATGCCATCGAGCGCGCCGCGGTACTCTCTCCCGATGGTGTCATTGCCGCGGAGAACGTGGCGCCAAACGGCGCGAACCCCGAGCGGGCGCCCGCGGCGGCTCCCGATCACAATGGATCGGCTCCCGTGGCGCTGAAGGATGCCGTGCGCGCCGCGGAACGCGCCGCCGTCCAGCGAGCACTCGGCGCGGCCGGCGGCAACCGCGGTGAAGCCGCTCAGCTCCTTGGCGTGAGCCTGAGGACGCTCTACTACAAACTCCGTGACCTTGCAGAGTGAAATGCAATTTCCTGCATCGCTGCAGCACTTTGCATGAGCGCCGCACGCCGCTTGATTTCGTATCGTATTGAAAAACAATGGGTTGCGCCAGGGCACAGATCGTGTACCTAGGTCGTTTCAGCCAAACCGAGGTGGCGTGGATGCGGGATCGTCGTGGATTCACTCTGGTCGAGATCGTCATCGTGATCGTGCTGATCGCGCTGATGGCGGCATTCGCGATTCCGCGGATCGGCACGGCGCTCGTGAAACAGAACGTGCGGTCGGCGCGGGTTGCGATCACCACGCTGCACGCGAAGGCGCGGGCGTACGCGATCCAGCGCGCGCGGCAGGTCGCGCTCGTCACGCGGAACAACGAGATCTATCTGATCTCGATGACGCCGGTGACCGATGTCGTCGACACCATCAACGCCCCGGTCAATCTGAATGACCGCTATGGCGTGACGGTGACGACCAACAACGACTCGATCGTCTTCGATCCGCGCGGCCTCGGCACGGCCACGACCACCACGAACATCGTGGTCTCCAGGGACGCATTCGCCGACACGGTCAAGATCACGCCAGCCGGGAACATCATGCAATGACGGACCGTCGCGGATTCACCATCGTCGAAGTGCTGATCGCCGTCCTGGTCCTGACGGTCGGCATGCTCGGACTCGTCACCACCGCCGCCCTCACCACCCGGATGATCGGGCAGGGGCAGCGATACACGGAAGCGTCGACCCTCGCGAGCCAGCGCTTCGAGATCCTGCGGGCGCGCTCGTGCACCGCCCTCGCGGACAGCACCGAGACGCAGGGCGCGTACACGGTCGGGTGGACCGTCGCCTCGGCCGACGGCGGCAAGTCGCGCGTGATCACGGTGACGGTCACCTCGCCCACCGGGGCCGGGACGGCGCGCACGGACACCTTCACCACGAAGAGGCTGTGCTAATGCGGCGCCGATCCGAAGGCTTCTCGCTGATCGAGCTGCTCGTCGCGCTCGTGATCTTCAGCATCGTCTCGACCGCGATCTATCAGCTGCTGGTCAGCAACCAGCGGCTCTACCGGGCACAGGCCGCCAAGGTGGATCTGAGTCAGAACGTCCGGGCCGCCGTGTCGATCTTGCCCGACGAGCTGCGCGAGCTCGACGCGGACGACCCCGCGGGGAGCGACATTCTGGGGATGACGTCCGATGCGCTGACCTACAAGGAAATGCGCAGCCTCTATGTGCTGTGTAAGAACCCGGTCTCCGGTTCGACCCAGATCGTCGTCGCGAAGAACTCGTTCTACGGCTTGAGCCAGCTCTCGACCTCCGACTCCCTGCTGGTCTTTGCCGAGAACGACTCGACCACCCGAAGCGACAACGAGTGGCTCCACGCGTCCGTACAGAGCATCTCCGGCGGCAGCAACTGCCCGGCCAACGGACTCGGCGGGACCCCGAGCTATACCATCACGCTCGGCAACGTCACGGCCTCTCAGGTCGCCGGCGTGTACAGCGGTGCCCCGGTGCGCGGCTTCCACCCGTCGCAGGTTCTGCTGTACCAGGACGCGAGCGGGGCGTACTGGCTCGGTCAGCGGACCTACAGCGCCGGCGGCGGCTGGGCCACGACGCAGCCGCTCGTCGGCCCGCTCACGTCCTCCGGTCTCCAGTTCACGTACTACGACGCCTCGGGAGCGATCACGAGCACGGCGACGAACGTCGCCCGGATCGCCATCACCGTCACGGGCAAGTCGGATCCGGTGACGGGCGGGGCCAACGGCTATCTCACGCAGGACCTGGTGGCCCAGGTCACCCTGCGGAACAACCGCTGAGCGACCGGCGGGAGGATACTGGCATGACACGGCTACGTGATTCACGCGGCATCGCGCTCCCCATTGCGATCTTCGCGCTCGTGATCATCGGCGCGCTGGTGGCTGGCGCCTTCTTCATCGGGTTCCAGGAGCAGCGCGTGGGGCGCAATACCATCAAGAGCCAACAGGCCTTCGCCGCCGCGGAGGCGGGCGCGGAGGCCCAGGTCGCGGCGTGGGTCCCGGGCAACATGAACTCGATGGCCGTCGGCTCGACCACCGCTTTTGCCGGGACGCTCACGGGCAGCAACGGGTGGTACCGCGGTGGCGTGACCCGGCTCAACGGGCAGCTCTTTCTCGTGCGTTCCGAGGGATTCGACTCGGACAGCACCGCGCGCCATCAAGTCGGTCTGCTGCTGCGCCTGAAGCCGATCGAAATCGACATCAAGGCCGCGCTCACGACACAGGGTTCCATCAAGGTCGGCGGCTCGTCCTTCCTGGATGGGAATGACCATATCCCGACGGGCTGGTCCGGCTGCGACTCCCTGGCGCCCCTCCCGGGTATCCGGACCCCGGACACGACGCAGATCACCGTGAGCGGCGGCTCGCTCACGGACTACGTGGCGGGGAGCCCGGTCGTCGAGCAGGACCCCACCATCACCTCGACCACCCTCACGACGTTCGGGGACGCCACGTTCGCCGATCTCGCCGCCATGGCGACGATGACCATCGGCTCGGGCCCGTACAGCGGGATGGCGGCGTCACTGAATGCGGATGGCACGTGCAACACCACCGACGCGAACAACTGGGGCGACCCGTACACGTCGGGCCCGTGCTCGACATACTTCCCGATCATCTACGCCCCGAGCGACACGAAGCTCACCGGCGGATACGGACAAGGCGTGCTCGTCGTCGCGGGGAATCTGACGGTCTCCGGCGGTGCGGAGTTCTTCGGCCCGGTCATCGTGCAAGGAAGCGTCACGAGCACCGGGACCGGTGGTCACTTCAACGGCGGCTTGATCGCGGCCAACGTGGACTTCGACAGCCAGAAGCTCCTCGGCAACGCCGTGGTGAGCTATTCCAGCTGCGCGCTGTTGCGCGCCCTCAGCAATACGGCACCCGCGGCCCTGCTCCAGGAACGGAGTTGGGTGGATCTCTACTGATGGTGACGTAAGTCACGGGATGCCGGGCACTTGCCTCGGCAGGCTTAAAGTAGGTTAGAGCTTGACAAAAGGTGGGGTGAGCCCTAGTGTAGTTTGCCGCTCACCCCACTTATCTCTTTGGTGCCTGGGGACATATGGCGATCTTCGGACTCGGGAAGCAGCAAAAGACGGTGGGATTGGACATCGGCAGTGGGCAGATCAAGCTGGCGGTCGTTGACCACAGCTCCGGTCGGCCCACGCTGGCGCAGGTGGCCATCACTCCGGTGCTCTCCGACGCGATCGTCGAGGGCGAGATCATGGACCCCGGCGTCGTCGCCGATGCCATCCGTGGCCTCTTCGTTTCCGCGTCGGTGAAACAGAAGAAAGTCGTCGTCGCCGTCGGCGGTCGCGATGTGATCGTGAAGAAGATCCAGGTCGACCGCATGAAGGAGAGCGACGCCTACGACGTCGTCCGGTGGGAGGCGCAGCAGTATGTGCCGTTCGACATCGAGGGGGTCGAGCTCGACTTCCAGGTGCTCGACCCCGAGGGCGAGGGGCTGCAGATGGACGTGCTCCTCGTCGCGGCCAAGCGGGAACTGGTCGAGTCGCGGCGGGCGCTGCTCGGTGACGCGGGCCTCGAGGCGCGGATCGTGGACGTGGATGCCTTCGCGCTGCACAATGCCTTCGAGGCCAACTACCCGGATGCGATGCACGGCCTCGCGGCGCTCATCAACATCGGGCACGAGGTCACCAACGTGAACGTGGTGCAGGACGGCGTTCCGATTCTGACCCGCGATCTGAGCATCGGGACCAGAAAATTCCGTGAAGATCTCCAGCGCGAGCGCGGCATGTCCGCGGAGGACGCCGACGCGCTGCTCGAGGGCTTTGAACGAACGGAAGCCTTGAACAGTTCCGTGCAGAATCGTGGGGAGGAGATTGCCGTCGGTGTCGAGCGGGCGGCGGCCTTCCTGCAGACCGCATCGCGGGACGCCGGTTCCATCGAGCGGGTCTACTGCTCGGGGGGCGGCGCGCGGATCCCGGGTCTCACCGACGTGATCGGTGAGCGGCTCCGCATTCCCACCGAGCTCGCGAACCCGCTTCAGGCGATCGAGGTTAAAGCGGGGGCCTTCGACGGATTGAACGTCGACGAAGTGGCCCCGCTCCTCATGCAGGCGATCGGCCTGGGCCTTCGGCGCGATTGAGCGAGGCGCTGCCATGATTCGGATCAATCTTCTCCCAGGGCCGCAGAAGCGGCGCGGCGGATCCGGCGCCAAGCTCCCGAACTTCGGGGAGCTGTTCGCCACGGTCAAAGACCCGCTGCTCCTCGGCGTCGTGGCGGCCTGGGTCGTCGGTGTGCTCGTCATCGGCCTGCTGTACGTGACGGGGAGCAGCGCCTACAACTCGGCGGAACAGCAACAGCGCCAGTTGCAGGCGGAGGCGCTGCAGCTCCATGCGTTGATCGCGAAGAAGCACCAGGCCGAGAACCTGCGCGATTCGCTGGTTGCCGAGCTGGCGCAGATCCGGGAGATCGACGCGGACCGCTACGTTTGGCCGCACATCCTCGACGAGGTGACGCACGCGCTGCCGGACTACACGTGGCTCGTGGGACTGAGCTTCCTGCCCCCGACCGCGAGCGACCTCGCCGACAGCACCAAGGTCCCGCCGATTCGATTCACGATCGATGGCCGGACGTCGGATATCTCCGCGTACACGCGCTTCGTGCGCCAGCTCGCGAACTCCCCGTGGCTCACGGACGTCGTCTTCGGCGCGGCCAATGCCGTCGTCGCGGACGGCCGACAGGTCACGGCGTTCACGGTGACCGCAACCTTCCGCGAGGCCGATTCGGCATACATCCGCACGGTGCCGATCACGGCGTCGGTCAGGTAAGGGGGGAGCCATGGCGATGGGCGCGAAGGAACGCAAACAGCTGATGGGGCTCTTGATCGCTCTCCCCCTCCTCGGGATCGGGGCGTTCTACGTGTACGTCTACTCGCCGCAGACGAAGGCGACGGCGGCGGCACGTCACACGGTCGACTCCCTGCAAACGCAGGTCGATCAAGCCAAGCGGGACCTGCGGCATGGAACGGTCGAGACCTTGAAGGCGCGGATTGCGCATTATGAGGGCAGCCTGCGGGTGATGCGCCGGCTCGTGCCGACGGACGCCGAGGTCGCCAATCTGCTCGACGACATCTCGAACAAGGCGAAGCTTCGGAACGTGACGATCGGCACGTTCAATCCGATGAGCGTGCAGTCCGCCGGACGGTTTCAGGTCGCGCGCTACAAGCTCGACGTGGTGGGGCATTACGACGACATCGGCGGATTCCTCTCCGACATCGCGGCGTTGCCGCGGATCATGGTGCCGATCCAGCTCTCGCTGAAACCGGTGCCCGAGGCGGCGGCCAAACAGATGTCGGATACCACCGGAGCGTTGTTGGATGCGGCGTTCGAGCTCCGGACGTTCGTGAAGTCGGCCACCGACACCGCGGACACGGGAGGTACGGGTGGCGCGCAATAACCAGATGACGGTGCTCGTGGTCGCGCTCGCCCTCGCTGCCTGCGGTGGGCCGTCGGCGCCGGCGGCGGGAACTCCCGCCAAGCCGCTGCCGACGCCGCCGGCCGGGCAGACCGCCAAAGCGGGCGCGGCCGACACCGCCGATACTTCGGCGAACCAGACGGGGCTGACCCGGGAAGTCTTCGCATACCGTGGCGCGGGGCGGGATCCCTTCCTCTCGCTGCTCAGGTCGGGCGACGTGCGTCCGCTACCGGGTGACGTCCGGGTCGTGGGCATCGCATACGACGCGCGCTATCCGCAGCGCAGCGTCGCAACGATCCGCGACACGACCTCCGGGAAGCGGTACGTCGTGCACGTTTCCGACACCATCGGTCGCATGCGTATTCGGGA
>Ga0315550_1000322_pt1 | contig 28989 bp, 22 predicted proteins | sample SalMarSW160190MG_2_FD_203100 | JGI IMG/M metagenome (GOLD analysis project Ga0315550, IMG submission 203100) | Salt marsh sediment microbial communities from the Plum Island Ecosystem LTER, Massachusetts, United States - Salt Marsh Sediment SW1601-90 ... | reverse complement strand
GCCCGGATCAGCCGTTCGATCGTCTCCTCCGGAAGCCCCGTGCGATCCGCGACATCCGCCAGAGAGCGGTACGGGCCGCGGGCCAGCTCTTCGTCCAGGCGCCCGGCATGCTCCTCGCCGATGCCCTTGACCAGGGCCAGCCCCAGGCGGATCCCGTAGCCGGCGGCCCGATCGGCGGCCCAGCGCCGCCGCGCGGCTTCCGAAGGCACGACGCAGCCGGATGAGCGCACGGCGGCCGGCCGCCGGGCAATGCCCGCTCCTTCGGGGAGTGGCTCGTCCTCCCGCCCGACCCATTCGGTCGTGGTCCTGTACGAGGAGGCGTTGACGTCCACCGGCAGAACGGCGACCCCACGGCGCTTGGCGTCGTTGACCAGCACCTCCACCGGGTAGAAGCCCATGGGCTGGGCATTGACCAGGCCGGCCACGAACTGGGCCGGGTAGAAGAGCTTGAGGAAGGCCGATTCGTAAGCCGTCCGGGCGAAAGCCGCGGCGTGGCTCTTGGCGAAGCCGAAGCTGGCGAAAGCGGCGACCTGCCGAAACAGCTCCTCGGCCTGCTCCTCGGTCAACCCGCTCTTGCGCCGGCAGCCGTCGACGAAGCGGCAGTGCAGCTTCTCCATCTCGCGGCTCGAGCGCCAGGTCCCCATCGCCCGCCGGAATCCGTCCGACTCGGCCGGGGAGAAGCCGGCCACGGTGATCGCCAGCTGCATGACCTGTTCCTGGTACAGGATCACGCCCAGCGTCTCGCGCAGGACCGGCTCCAGGCTGGGGTGCAGGTACGTGACGGGCTCGATTCCCTGGCGGCGGCGCAGGTAGGGGTGAACGGCGTTGCCCTGGATCGGGCCGGGGCGAATGATCGCCACCTCCACGACCAGGTCGTCCAGGTTGCTCGGGCGCGACTTGGGCAGGGTCTGCATCTGGGCCCGGCTCTCCACCTGGAAGACGCCCACCGTGTCCGCCGCCCGCAGCATCCCGAACACCTCCGGCACGTCCTCCGGCAGGCGGTCCAGGTCCACGCAGGCGGCGCAGTCGCGCTCGATGAGCTGCAGGGTCTCGTCGATCGCGGCCAGCATCCCCAGCCCGAGCAGATCCAGCTTGATGAGTTTGATCGTCTCGACGTCGCGCTTGTCGAACTGGACGACGACGCGGTTGGGCATGGTCGCCCGCTCGAGTGGGGCGATGTCGATCAGGGGCGCGGCTGTCACCAGCATGCCGCCCGTGTGGATGCTCAAGTGGCGGGGGAAGCCGTCGATGCGGGCACAGAACTCCAGCCAGCGCTCCCATTCCGGCATGCCGGCCGTCGAAGATGCTCGCGTCTGGACCCCGCCGACCACCTTCGTCCGTTCGGAGCCGCGCTCCGCCGCCCGTTCCGCCGCCAGCATGGCAATGCTCGCCGGCGAGTCACCCGGACCTCCCTCCGCGTCCGACCCCACTGGCCGCCGCTTCGTCAACCGCCGCTCCTGTTCCAACGCCGACCCGCCGCCCATGTCCGCCACGGCCGTCTCGCGCTCCACGACCTCGGCGAAGAAGCGCTCGAAGCTGCCGTCGGCCCGCAGGTCGTCCCGAACCGCTGTCGCGTCGTAGGTTTCGAGCGCCCCGGCCACCCGATCGACCAGCGGCCGCGGGAACCCCAGCGCGTAGCCGACCTCCCGCACCGCCGACCGGGCCCGGTAGGTCACCAGGTTGCAGACCATGCCGGTGTGCTCGACTCCGTAGCGCTCGTAGACGTACTGGATCACCTCTTCCCGCCGCTCCGAGGAGAAGTCGATGTCGACATCCGGATAGGCGGTCCGGCCCTCGTTGATGAAGCGCTCGAAGAGGAGGTTGTGCCTGATGGGGTCGACACGGGTGATGCCCAGGACGTAGGCCACGATCGAATCGGCGGCGCTGCCACGACCCTGGGCCGGGATCCCGCGCCAGCGGGCGAAACGCATGATGTCCCAGCAGATCAGGAAGAACTCGGCCAGGCCGGTCCGTTCGATGACGTCCAGCTCGTGAGCCAGCTGGCGGAGAACCGGCGCCGAGATGGGGTGATAGCGGCGGCGGGCTCCCGCGTGGCACAGCTCCTCCAGGTAGGAGAACGGGGTGTGCCCTCTCGGGACGGCGAAGCCCGGGAATCGATAGCGCTCGAAATCGAGGTCGAAAGAGCAGCTGGCGGCCAGCTCGCCGGCGGTTCCGATTCCCTCCACCCAGGCAGCCGCTGTTCGGGCGTCCGCGTTCTCCGTGCCCGAGCCCGTCGTCGTCGCCCGCCGGAGATCGCCGGCCGTCGACGTCCCGTGCGCGCCGCCTGCCGGCGGCGCGACCCTCCCCGGCGGCAGCGCCATCAGCTCCCCGCCCGACTTCAGGTACGACTCGCCGTCTGGCCGCCGCAGGTCCCGCAGCTCGTCGAGCGACCGGCCGTGGCGGATAGCGGTCAGCACGTCCTGCAGCTCGCGGCCCTCGGGCCGAGCGTAGTGGACGTCGTTCGTGACGACAACCGGCAGGCCCAGCTCGCCGGCCAGTCGCACCGTCTCCGCCACCAGCCAGTCGTCGTCGGGCAGCAGGTGGTGCTGCAACTCCAGGAAGAACGTGGCCGAGGCCGGGGAGTGGACCGTGGCTCCGGCCGTGGCTCCGGGGAGCGGCCGCCCACCGCCCCGGGCCCTCCCCCCGCCCCGGGACCCGCCGAAGAGACGCGCGTACAGTTCCGCGGCCGCCCTCGCCCCCGCCCGATCCCCGGCCCGCAGCCGGCGGGCTATCTCGCCTTCGCGGCAGCCCGAGAGGGCCACCAGCCCTTCGGTGTGGGCGGCCAGCAGCTCGTGGCTGAAGCGCGGCATCGACTTCGTCCCGGCCAGGTTGGCGCGACTCACCAGGCGGCAGAGGCTCCGGTAGCCCGCGGCGTCACGGGCCAGCAGGACGAGATGCGGGCCGCGCTGCCCCTCGCCCACGCCCCGCAGGTCCTCCTTGACGGCCTCGCGATAGCCCGGCAGACGGGCCCGTTCCGGGCGCGGCCGGGCCGGCGGCCCCTCGCCGACGAGTGGCTCCGGGGAGCGGCCGCTCCCCGTTCCGCGGCCCCGCGCCTGGCCCCGCTTCCTCCGCGGCGGCACGACGACCCCCGCCGGATCGGGCGCCGCCGCGTCCGCCATCTCGATCTCGACGCCGATCACCGGACGCAGGCCCGCGTCCCGAGCCGCCGCGGCGAAGCGGACCGCCCCGTACAGGCCGTTGTGGTCCGTGACCGCCAGCCCCGAGAGGCCCAGCTCCACGGCCCGCGCCACGAGCTCGTCAGGGGCGGACGCGCCGTCCAGGAACGAGAAATGCGAGTGGCAGTGAAGCTCGGCGTAGGCGGCCACGCGGGACCTCGGCTTGGGCGCAACGGCAATAGCCCATTATAGAACGAACGTTCTATCGCTCAGCCGAGCACCACCGGGAGGTCAGGCTGCGCGCGCCAGGCGGCCTACGAACGAGCTCTTGTCAGAAGCCCTTTGCGCCAGATCCAGACGACCGTCACGCCGCCGGCGAGCAGAGCTACCGGAACGACGATCAGGAGCCAGGCCGGCAGCCCCTCGCCTTCTTCCTCGGCGGCGGCCGGGGGTGCGACCAGGCCTCCGTTCTGGGCCTCGTCCACGAACAGCGCGACCCAGGCCAGCGGGGCATTCCAGTTGATCGTGACCTCGTTCGTCGTGAACGAGTTGATGTTGTCGACGTAGGACATGGCCGGTGGATCGCCCGTGAGGCCGGCCGCCTCTGTCGCCGGGTCGCCGGGGCTGCCGTTGGGACCGCCGACCACTACTCCCGGCGGAGGGGCCGGGTAACCGTTGTCCGGCTGGTTGGCCCAGAAGCGGTGGTGCGGGTGCGCCGGCGACTTGGTCCCGTAGCCGGTCACGTAGCTGGTGTTCAGCGGGTTGCGGCCGAGGATGTAGTCCATGGTCAGGATGACCCCGTCCAGGTACTCCTGGCTGCCGCTGTACTGATAGGCCAGGCCCATGATCAGGGCCGCGTTGAGGGCTTGGGAGTTGGAGCCCCAGACGTACTCCTCCAGGGGCACCCGATACCCGGACTGGGCCATCTCCAGCCGCTCATCGGCCGATGCCACTATGGCATCGCGGCACTCCTGCACATTCTCGGAGGGCAGGTCGTTGGGGATCAACGACAGGCTGATCGTCCCCAGCGCCGCCGTGTGGCCCCAGTCCGGAACCGATGCCACGGCCCAGTATGGGGAGTCCAGCAGGAAGTCCTTGTAGGTGTCGTTGCCGGTCGTGACGTACAGCTCAGCCGCGGCCCAGTAGAACTCGTCCTCGACGGCCGTGTCGCCGTAGTCGCCGCCGCCGGCTGCGAAGGAGACCGCGTACATGTCCGGGTTGGCATTGGCTGCCGTCCAGGCCTTCTCCGCCACGGTCAAGCACCTGGAGGCGAAGGCCTCGTCGATGTCGGACCAGATGCGGGCGCACTGCGCCCCCACGGCGGCCACGTTGAGCGTGGCGGCAGTGGAAGGCGGGAAGAGGTAGCGGTTGGTAGCCGTCTCGGGCGGCAGGAACGGCATCGTGGCCCACTGGTCATCGTGCATCTTGTGGTGGACCATGCCCGCCAGGTCGTATCCATCCGGCACCTGCATGGCCAGCATGAACTCGAGCTCCCAGCGAGCTTCGTCGAGTATGTCCGGCACCCCGTTGGCGTTCTCGGGGATGTCGAGCGTGCCGTCGCCGAATGCCTCGGGGCTGTGCTCGTACTGGTCCAGCAGCGTCCAGACCGAGATGCCGCCGTTGACGACGTACTTGCCGTAGTCGCCGGCGTCGTACCAGCCCCCGGCGACGTCAAGGTAGTAGTCGCAGCCGGGCCAGTCCCTGCCGGTCACGTCCTGGCCCTTGTAGCAGGTCACGTGGTTGTCGCTGAGGTGGCCTGCGGCACGGGCCCAATCGTCGCCCGCGTACTCCGGGAGCAGCGCGATGCCGCTGCGGTTGCGGTAGAAGTAGGCCAGGGCGTCCTTCTTGAGCGCGGCATAGATGTCGTCCGAGATCTTGAAGGGGTCGCTGGACGTGTTGTAGATCCACAGAACGTAGCCGTCGCCCGGCGTGGTGTAGCTCGAGAAGTCGATCTGGTGAACGATCCCGCCGGAAGCCGGGTCCTCGCCCAGGACGGTCGTCCAGCCGTTCGCGACCTCGTTGCCGGACCCGTCGAGCAATCGCCACTCATCCGGAGTGCGGTGCTTGGTGGCGAACGAGGCGATCTTGGGCCCGGTCGCGAAGTAGCCGACCTGGTTGACACTCACCTGCGGCGGGGGCGCGGTCGGCCGCGGCGACGGCGTCGACGGCACGCGCATGGGCGTGGGAACCGCTGTCTGACCGACCTCGAAGAAGATGGCGGTCCCGAAGACGCTGGGGTCCTGGTAGGAGGTGTTGCTCCGATCGCCGATCGACCAGGACAGCTGGACGTCGCGGTCCTGGACCGAGGCCGCGTTCAGCTGGGCCTGGAAGCCGATCTGGAGGCCGTGGCTGGGAGTGATGCCCAGGTCCGCCATCGGCACCGAAGCTTCGAAGCCCCACCCGTCCGAGGTCGCGAAGACGAGCCCATGGACGTGGATGCCGTTGGTGGCCCCGGTCAGAGTTAGGCCGTCGGGGTTCTTGTTGCCGATGTCGGCCGCATTGACGTTGACCTGGAAGACGCCCTCGCCGTAGGCGTTGCGGTCCAGGTTGCTGGAAGTGTTGAAGTAGAACTCCATCGAGTCCTCGTTCCAGTACTCGGACCCGTGCTTGCCGGCGATGATGGTCTTGTCGACCGCCCTCATGGTGATGTAGAAGCTCGTCTGGTCGGCGGCCACCGAGAAGCTGAACTCGCCGCCCTCGAGGCGGTCCTTGGGGACCACGGGGCCGTAGTCCACGGTCTGGACGGGGATGGCGGCCCAGTCGCCCAGCTTGCCGTCGATCGTGATGGGGACGTCGAAGGGAACGTAGACGGCCACGCCCCTGACCTGTTCGGGAGCCAGCAGGCCGTCGTCGGCGGCCTCTGCCGGACCGGGGCCGGTCACCGCGGCGCTCAGGCCGATGACCAGCAAGAGGGGCGCGTAGATAGCCAGGGGTCGTCGAAACACCTTCACTCCTCCTGAGGAATGCAAACCCTGAGCGGATGGTGCCACCCGGGAGAGCCTCGGCACAAGGCGATTTCGCACCCTCGAGGCGCGCGATTGGGCCGAGACGCGCGATTGGGCCGAGGCGCGCGATTGGGCCGCGGCTCTGGCAATAGGACTCATGGGTCGGTTCTTGAGCCCTGGAATTGGTACTTCCCCCGAGGCCCGATCCACGCCAAACTATGGGCCGACGCCCCGCGCCAGCCGTCGGTGCCCGGGCGATCGAGGACGGAGGTCCGGTTGCCGCCACGCAATTCGGGCCTGCCGTGGGTTTCATGGTCTACGGGACGGCGACCGCCCCGGCGGTTCTGAGCAGCTGTTTCCGGCGGACGATCCGGTGTGGTGGCCGAATCGATCGCCAATCGGTCGGGTGGCCTGGTGAGCTGGTCTCCCGACAGCAAGGCCCGTCGCTTTGGCGACGGGCCTTGCCACGTCTTGGGGGGCTAGTGGTCGGGCGGGAGGTCCGGACGGCTCGTCGGTCGGCCGGCCTCGGGCGTGCCAGGCGTCGCCTCGCGCACGACGCCGATGACCGGCCTCGCCGGCGGCGGCATCACGGGACCGGGCATGCCCGGCTGTGGCGAGAAGGGTGAGGGTGGCGAGGGTGCCCGGAGCTGCGCGGGAGGAGCCGTCACCTGCCGCGAGACGGGCATCACGTCTCCGCCTCGCCCGGCCGCCACCTCGAGCAACCAGCGGCGCCGCCGGCGCTGGCCGTCGACAAGGGCGATGGTGACACGAGCCATGAAGAACACGGCCAGCAACTCCGCCAGGGCCGCGACCAGCAGCATCAGCAGACCGAACAGGTAGGCGGCCCGTACCATCTCCGCCTCGGTCGGCATGTTGCCGACGCCACGGCCGGCCAGCGCGGCGGCGACCACGCCCGCCACGACGGCCACGTACAGGCCGAGGATCAGGTAGGGCAGGAAGCAGCGGATCGCCCAGGCCCCGATCCAGGACGTCGACCACAGGTTGACGAGCCGCCGTCCTGGCGAACCCTCGATTTCCAGCCTCTCGGTCAGGTCCTCGAGCATTCGGGCCGGCTGCCTGAGCGTGTCGAGGGCGTACCTGGGGAAATCGATCCGGATGCCGGAATAGCGACCCCAGCGCCAGATGGCGAACAGAACGGCCAGTATGCCGAACAGCCCCAGCGTTGCCGCTCCGGCCGCCACGAGCACCACGAGCACCACCAGCAGTACGCCCGGCAGGATCCAGACGATGCAGGTGGCCCAGACCTGACGCAGGTAGGCCTCGATCCACCAGCCCGCGGCCCGCCCCGCGGTAGAGCTCGAACGTCCACCCGCCAGGGCGGGTACGTTCCGGGCCGTCAGGCCGAGAAAGATGCTGTGGCAGATGACGGCCAGGATCGATGCCGTCGCAGCCACCGCGGCTGCCACCGCCGCGAGCCTGTTCAGAGCGTCGGTGATGTGGAACATGCCCGGCGCCGCCGTGACGAGCACCACGGCGATCGCCTCCGTCAACGACACGAGGCCGGTGGCTATTAGGACCGTGAACAGGAACACCGAAAGGTAGCCGGGAATGGCCGGGTTGACGTAGGAGTGCTGGCTGAGCAATGACCTCGCGCGCTCGGCGGATATCCCGTCCACGCCGGGGAACAGCGCGTCTTCGGGCCGGCGGTCGCGAGTGGTGGCGAACGCCACGCCCGCCTTGGGCTTCCGGCAGCGGTAGCAGCGATCCGCTTGACCGCGATTCATCGAGCCGCATGAGTCGCAGAACCAGCTATTGGGCATCTGATCCTCCGCACCTCCGTGCGCTCGCTCTCGACTCGCCAGGGAGCCTGCGCGACGGCTCCAATCGTAGCGGGACGGCAGGGCAGCGGAGACGCGGGTTCGTACGCTTTGCGCTTCAGTCGTACAGGCGCTCGAGGTGCCAGCCGCCCTCGACCCGGTCGAAGTAGACGAGGGCCAGCCAGTGGGGCCCGGCGACCTTGAAGTAGTCACGGGCGATCGGCCGGCTCCACCAGCCCTGGTCCACGCGCCAGCGGTTGCAGACCTCGACCGGCTCACGGCGGCCGTTCCAGCGGAAGGCCGCGGGAGCGCCGGTCGCGTCCAGCTCGACCTCGATCGAGGGGTGCTCGCGCAGCAGGCGGGTCATCGCCGATCTTCCCGGCTGCCGGTCGGGCCCTTCGTGCCGGGCGCGGGCCGCCAGCGCCAGCGAGCCTCCGGCAGGAGCGCTTCCGGGTCGCCGATCTCCATCCAGCCCACCCGGTCCTCGCCGAAGCGCAGGGCCAGGCGGGCCATCTGCCAGCCCAGCCTCCCCGTCCGGCCGGTCTGGGGCGTGAACAGCGTCAGCTGCGTTCCCGCTGCCGGAGCCACGTCGTCCAGCTCCAGCTCCAGGCGCGACACCGGAGCCGGCGGAGGCGCGGCCTCGATTCGGGCCAGCAGCAGCCGCTCCACGGCCAGGCCCTCCGAGGTGGGCTCCGGCAGCGGCTGGTCGATCGCCTGATGGGGCGGAGCGCCGCCGGGCGTGAACGTGCCGTCCAGCTCGAGGACGAGCCGGGCCCGCGCAGCGGCCGCGCCGCGAGCCGCCAGCTGATCGCCGAACGCAGCCGCCAGGCGATGCAGCACGAAGCGCAGCGTGTCCGTGTCCGTGGCCGGGGGCTCGATCGGCAGGCCCAGGGCCATCCGCTCCGGGGCGTAGCGCGGCCGCCACGGCTCCGTCTCCAGGCCCCGCGCTCGGGCATGGAGCTTCTCGGCCTGGGGCCCGAAGCGGGCCACGACCGCCGAGAGCGGTATGTCCGCCACCTGGCCGATGTGCCGCAACCCGAATCTATCGAGCCGGGCGCGGACCTCCCGGTCGCGGCTCAGCAGCGCCGCCGGCAGCGGCGCCAGGAAGGCCGCGTCCGCGCCCGGCTCGACTGCGTGGAGGGATGGAACGCTCGCCGGCCGCCCTCGCCCCGCCATCGCCGCCGCCACGGCGGCGGCGAACCTCGTCCCGGCGATCCCCGCCAGCGGCGGCCCCGGCAGCAGTTCCGCCAGCGCCCCGGCCATCGCCGCCGCCATCGCCCGCTCCGGGCCCCACAACCGCTCCAGGCCGTCCAGCTGAACCTCCACCCGCCCGAAGCCCGGTGCCGCCGGCTCCGTCTCGGCTGCGATGCCGGGGCTGAAGCCCGTCAGCCGCTCCAGCACCGCCGCCATGGCCGCCGCCTCGGCCTCCGGCTCAGGGTCGAGAAAGCCGGCCTCAGGCGCCAGCCGGTGCGCCGCCCCGAGCGCCATCCCGACCCGAACCCCCAGCTCCAGCGCCAGCCGGTTCGCGTCCAGCACCCGGCCCTTCGCCCAGGGCCGGCCGCCCAGCACCAGCGGCCTCGTCTCCTCGAACGGAGCGCGGGACCGCGCGGCCGCCAGGCGGATGAGCAGATGAGGCCAGTAGAGGTGGAGAAGTCGCATCTGTGATGACCGGAAGAACGTGGCTGAAGGGGAGCGGCGACGGCCGGGAAGCCGGGGCAAGGGCGACCGGCCGCCGATCACCGGGCGGAGCGCCCGCCCGCGGCACCGTTTCCACCTCTCGCAGCAACTCGTCGCGGGACAGGCAAGCGTCCCGCAGCCCGCCCTCCGCGTACAGGATCCGCAGCTCCGCCGTGCGCCCCGGCGGCCCGAAGCGATCCTTCGAGACGCGCACCTCCACCCGCTGCCCGACGATCTCCCGCCCGAGCTTTATCCACGCCCGCCGGCTCAACTCCAGCCGCAGCGCCGCCATCTGGGTCAGGGCGCCGGCCAGACGATCGGGCAAACCGGGAGGCTCCAGCACCACCAGCCCGACGCCGGCCTTTCGGACCAGTGCCGCCAGCCTGTGCAAGCGCTCGCCCAGCACCGCCGCCGAGGACCCGCGAGGCTCTCCCGGGGGCAGGTCCAGCAGAAGCAAATCCACGGCCCTGTCCTGCAGCAGCAGAGCCGCCATCGACAGGACTTCCTCGATCGAAGCCGGCGCCAGGACCACCAGCCAGTTCAGCCGGACGCCCTGCGCCGCCGCCTCGATAGGGTCCAGGCTGCGTCCCAGGTCCAGGTAGGCGGCTATGCCGCCCGCCGCCTGGACCTGGGCGACGGCCCGCAGGGCCAGTGTCGTCTTGCCGCTGCTGGAGCCGCCACGGATAGCCGTGGCCGAGGCGCGAGGCAGGCCGCCCAATCCCAGGATCGAATCGAGTGCCCGAAAGCCGGTGGGTATGGCCAGCTCGCTCGGCCGTGCGCCCCGCTCGACAGCCCCGTTCGCCGGCAGAGGCGCCACCGCCAGTGACCCGACGACCTCCGAACCCCAGCGCGGAGCCGCATTCCCCCAGCGTTCCCGCAGGGACGAGAGAGCGGCCTGGACGCCGGGGGGAGGAGTCGTCATGGGATTCGCTATAATAGAACGGATGTTCTATCAGTCAACCCCCGACCGTACCCTGGATAACTGACAAGAGATGACACATCCGCCATCTACGATCCCCCTCGTCCCCTGCCACTTCCATGCCCCGAACCGGACTCGCGGAGACTCAGCTCATGCCCAGGACGCCCCTCAGACGTCGTTCCCGATCGGCCGTCAGGCCGGGCCCCGGACCGGCTTCGAACCAGACCCCGCCGCCGCGCTCAAAAGCGGCCGTGGCTCAGGATCGGGCCCACGAGTCGCGGCCGTTGATCCGTTCGGAGGCCGAACCCGTACATAGCTCATACAGCGCCCTCGCTGTAGACTCCAGACCCTCCCAGCATCGCGTCCGCAGGGGGACACTCGTGCCGCTCATCGAAGCGAAGGGGCTTACCAAGCGATTCCGACAGGCCGTCAAAGATCCGGGCCTGGTCGGCTCGCTCAAGCACTTCGTGACCCGCACCTACAAGGACAAACTGGCCGTCGACCACATCGACCTCGCCATCGAGGCCGGTGAGTCGGTCGCGTACCTGGGGCCCAACGGCGCGGGTAAGTCCACCACGATCAAGATGCTGACCGGCATCCTCGTCCCCACCGAAGGCGACCTGGTCGTGGACGGCATCGTGCCCCACGAGCACCGGCAGCAGAACGCCCGCAACATCGGCGTCGTCTTCGGCCAGCGGACCCAGCTGTGGTGGGACATCCCGGTCGTCGAGTCCTTCAACCTGGCCCGGGACATGTACGAGATCCCGCACGACCGCTACAAGGAGAACCTGGGCAAGTTCAGGGAGATCCTGGGCCTGGACGAGTTCATGGGCATCCCCGCCGGCAAGATCTCGCTCGGGCAGCGGATGCGGGCCGACCTGTGCATGGCCCTCCTCCACGACCCCAAGATCCTGTACCTGGACGAGCCCACGATCGGCCTGGACATCGCCGTCAAGGAGAGCATCCGGCGCTTCGTGCGCAGCCTTGTCGTGGAGCGCGGCACCACGGTCATGCTCACCACCCACGACCTGGGCGACATCGAGGACATGTGCAAGCGGATCGTGATCATCGACAAGGGCCGCATCATCCACGACGGTGACCTGGCCGCCCTCAAGGACAACTACGCCCGCGACAGGGTCATCCACTTCCAGCTGGCCGGGCCGCCCGAGTCGATGGATCCGATCTGCGCCGGCCTCCCGTCCTGTGACGTCTCGGGCGCCGAGCTGCACCTGTCGGTTCGGTTCGACCGCTTCAAGTTCGCCGCCGGCGAGATCGCGGCCGCCGTGATGCGCCACGTCGAGGTCATCGACTTCCGGATCGACGAGCCCGAGGTGGAGGACCTCATCCGGAGGGTCTACCTGGGGCAGCTCGACGTGAGCGGGCGAGCCGGGGCCGCGGTGGACGTCTAGGATGCGCGCCCTCAACAAGTACCTGTCGTTCTCGAAGGCCTCGCTGCAGATCATGCTGGTCTACAAGGCCAGCCTGGCCCTCAATCTGATCGGGACGATCTTCTACGTCGTCGCCATGTTCTATCTCTGGCAGACGATCTTCCTTCACCAGGCCGGCTCGCTGCCCGGCAACTTCACCTGGCAGGACATGAAGGCCTACATCCTGATCTCGTTTCTCCTGACCTCGGTCATGGTCTGGTACGACGAGTGGGTCATGGGCCGCGACATCCGCGAGGGATTGGTCGCAGTTGACCTGGCCCGGCCGATAGACTTCCAGGCCAAGCGCTTCTTCGACGCCATCGGCGGCATCCCGATCGAGCTCGTCTCGGCCCTGGCGGTCGGGATCGTGGTGGCCCTCTTCTTCGGCGGCATAGGCATGCCGGCCGATCCCGCCCACGCGGCCCTGTTCCTGTTCAGCGCCGTGCTGGCGACGATCACCAAGTTCGGCCTGATCTACTGCGTCTCCATGCTCGCCTTCTGGACCACCGGGGTCACGGGGCTGTCGTGGGGCCGGATCGCGATCCAGAACATCTTCTCCGGCGCGCTGATCCCGCTCGTCTTCTTCCCCGACTGGCTGCGCGCGGTAGCGGCCATCCTGCCGTTCCAGGGCCTGGTCTCCACGCCCGCCATCACCTACCTGGGCATGATGGACATGCCCACGACGGCGGTGCTCATCGCGACGCAGGCGGCCTGGGCCGTCGGATTGCTGCTGCTGGGCCGGCTGGCCTGGCGCGGCGCCTCGAGGGCGGTGACGATCCATGGGGGTTAGCCTTCGTCCGGCTCGCCGGAACATGTACCTCTACTTCCGTCTGCTGGGCCAGCAGATGAAGTCGATCCTGGCCTACGAGGCCGACTTCGTCGTGCTGATGTTCTCTGCCATCCTGCTTCAGCTGGCCGGCTTCATCTTCATCTGGACGATCTTCCAGCGCATCCCGGACGTGAACGGCTGGACCTTCTGGCAGGTCGTCACCATGTACGCCCTGATCTTCATCACCGAAGGCGTGGGCTCGCTCTTCTTCGAGGGCACCTGGTGGCTCGGCTACCTCGTCTGGTCCGGCGACTTCGACCAGCTGCTGGTTCGGCCGGCCTCGCCGATCGTTCAGGTCATCGCCGGCAAAGTCGGCTTCAACGGCCTGGGGAATATCGTCACCGGCTTCATCCTGATGGGCATCGCCATCGCCAACGTGCCGGTCGAATGGACGCCCGGCCGGGCCCTGATGCTGGTCATCCTGATCATCAGCGCCTCGGCCATTCGCGTCGCCCTGAACCTGGCCACAGCCGCGACCGGCTTCTGGTTCCGCAACCCGTGGAGCATGGTGTCGATGTTCGTCCACCAGCTGGGCGAGCTGGCCAAGTACCCCATCACCATCTACTCCCTGGCGGTCCAGGCCCTGATCGTGGTGGCGGTCCCCTTCGCCTTCGTCAGCTTCTTCCCCACGGCCTACATCTTCGAGGTCGAGGCCTTCAGCCTGGTCGGGCTCCTCACCCCCCTGGTCGCGCTGTACTGCGTGGCCATGGCGGTGGTGGTGTTTCGAACGGGTTTGCGCCGCTACGAGAGTGCCGGCCACTAGACCTCGCCGATCGAGTGGAACTAGCCCGGGACGCGTTCGTTGCGGGCTGCCGCTTCGGCGATTCTCTCGATCCGCCTCGCCCGCGTCTCCGGCCGGCGCGCCGTTGCCAGCCAGCCGAGCATCATCTTGCGGGCCGAAGGCGGGAAGGCCGCGAAGCTGGCGCCTGCCGGGGGATGAGCCTCCAGCGCCGCGGCCAGATCGTCGGGCACCTCCAACCGGTCTGACGACTCGAGGAGACTCCACGACCCGTTGGCCCTGGCCCGCTCGATCGCGGCCAGGCCTGCCGGAGCCATCCGCCCCTCGCGGATGAGCTTCTCGGCCCGGGCCTTGTTCGAGGCCGCCCAGACGCTCCGCGGCTTGCGTGGGGCGAAGTACAGCTTGCCGCGGTCGTCGTCCAGATGGCCGCTGGTGCTGTCGACCCAGCCGAAGCAGAGAGCTTCCTCGATCGCGTCCTCGTAGCTCAGCGTGGGCCGGCCCGTCCGGCGCCGCCAGGTCACCAGCCAGACGCCTCGGGCGCTCGCGTGGTTGGCCTCGAGCCAGGCGTGCCAGGTAGCGCGATCGTCGGCGTGGACGTGCGGAGCTTCGTCCAGGGCGGTCATGGTCGCAGTCTACGAGCCGGCGTCGTGTGTCGTAGCGCCCGAGCCAGGAGGCGCGTTGGGGCTCGGGTAGGCCGACTCAGCCGGGCGTGCTAGACTCCGCCCGCGTGGGGATGTAGCTCAGCTGGGAGAGCACCGCGTTCGCATCGCGGGGGTCAGGGGTTCGAGTCCCCTCATCTCCACCATTCCCTCCACACGGCGAACCGGGTCCGCGGGAGGATCTTCCGGAACCGCCATCGGCGGCACCCGGTATGTGGGCCGAATGTCCATCGGCGACACGACCCGGATCTCCTCGATCAGCAGCCGTAGCAGCGCCTTGGCTCGCGGCGTGGGCATGGCCTTCAGGACCTCGTCCAGCGCCTCAGTGAGCGCGAGGCTGATGAAGCTCACCTCGTCCGCGCTGACGGGCTCGCTGGGCGCCAGGCTCCCGATGGCCGCCCTCTCGTCTTCCGCTGCCTGCAGGCGCGTCTGGAGTGCTTCTACGCGGTCGCCGCACGCCTTCGGGTTGAGCGCTCCAGTCTCGAAGCTCGCGAAGTAGCGGTCGATCCTGGCCCGCAGGTCCGCCGACTCCGCCTCCAGTTCTGCCAGCCGTTCCCAGCGACCGGTCTTAGTCCTGGCCAGCTCGGCTTGCGCCTCCGATAGGGCGGACTCGATCAGCGCCGTGTCCGCGTAGACCTCGCGCATCTGCGCCAGGACAGCCTGCTCCAGCTCATCTTTGGCGAGGCGAGGTTGGTTGCACCGGCTCGCACCGTAGCGGCTGCGGGCGTAGCAGGTGTAGTAGGTGTAGCGCTTGCCGCTCCGTCCGGTTGCCGCAGCGCCAATCATTCGATGCCCGCAGCGGTCACAGACGACGTTCAGCCCGGAGAACAGGTAGTCAGAGCCGTCTGACTTGCGCCTGCCCGACTCGGCCGTGCGACCGGCCAGGATCGTGGCGGCCGCATCGAACACCGACTGCTCGATCAGCGGCTCGTGCCGCCCCTTGTACCAGACGCCGCGGAACGGCACTTCGCCCAGGTAGGCCCGGTTGCGAAGCACGTCGAGGACGGCATTGCGAGACCAGTGCCGGCCGTAGCGGGTCCGGAGACCCCGCTCGTTGAGCCTGGCCGCGATCTCGGCGCTGCCGGCCCGATCGACCGTGTAGCGCTCGAAGATCTCGCGCACGATCGGCGCGGTAGCCGGATCGACCGCGAGCCCGGCCTGACCGTCGAGCTTGCGGTAGCCGACTGGATAAGCGCCCACCGTCCACCCGCCCAGCTTGGCCTTGCGCTCCATCCCGACGCCGATCCGCTCGACGATGCTCGCCCGCTCGAACTCGGCGAAGACGCCGAGCATCTGCATCATCATTCGGCCGGCCGGGGTCCCGGTGTCGAAGGGCTCGGTAGCGGATCGGAACACCACGCCTGCCGCGTCCAGCTCCTCGATCAGCGCGCCGAGATGACCGGTGTTCCGCGAGAGACGATCGACCCGGTAGACCAACAGCACGTCGAACTCACGCCGGGACGCGGCCGCCCGAAGGGCAGCCAGGCCGGGGCGACCCAGGTTCTTGCCCGAGGCGCGATCCTCGAAACGCTCGACAACCTGCCAGCCATCCTGGCTGGCCGCGAAGGCATCCAATCGATCGCGCTGGGCACCCAGCGAATACGGCTGGTTGATCTCGTCCGTGGAGATCCGGGCGTAGCTCGCGACCCGAACCCCTGGGGCGTTCATGGCTGCCGCCACTCTGCCACCTGCGCCGCCACGCTCGATCCGAGAAGCCGGGCCGCATCTGCGGCGTCCGCGGGCGACATGGCGACGAGGCTGGGCCTGCCGAGTCTGACGGTGGGCTGCCGAGCCGGCGCAACTGCGGGGACCAGATCGCGGAACGCGCCCGAGGCCCAGATCAGTAGCAGGGCCAAGATGAAGATCAGGCCGCCCGGCAGCGACTCGAACAGGTTCGGCGCCCTGGCCAGCTCACCGGTCATCGTCCGGCGCCTCCGCGCCAGAACAGGACGCTCGGATACTTCGTGATCGAGCCCTTGGGCCGGTAGTCGTGCTTCGAGTGATAGACGTGCACCACGCCGCCTTCGGCCGCCTGCTCGGCCCACTCGGAGCGCGGCACGTACTTCTGACAGTCAGGGCAGTAGGCCATCGTCGGCAGGGCCGCCGCGTACCTCTGCAACTCAGCCTGTGCGTTCGCCAGTGCCTGCCGAACGGAAGCTATCTCCTGCTGAGTCTGTGCCAGGTCGCTCCTGGTCTTGGCATGAGCGGCCCGTTCGGCCCGGAGATCCCCCGCCGCCTCCTTGGCGCCCGCCGCCCTCTCCTTGGCAGTCGCCAGCCCTTCGCTCGCCTTGGTAGCCGAGGCCTTGGCGGTGTCCCGCTCCTTCTCCAAGGCGGCTACTTGCGCCCGAAGGGCATCAACCTCGCCGCTGTCCAGCAGCTGCAGACCGTTCACGATCGCCCGCCGCTTGGAGCCGTGAACGGACCCCATCCGGTCGGCCAGATCGGACTCGGCCGGGGTGAACTCGACCAAGAAGCGGCGACGGTATCGGTTATCCGGAGGTTCGCTCGTCATGGGCGATATATACCATATATATGTTCGACTCGCAACGAGACTCGCCAAGGCCGCCGTCGACCGGAGTTCAGTCCCGAAATCGGCCTGTGTCATGCTGTAAGGGCCACCGGAGGGGTGACCATGACCGGCCGGGATTCCGCGCCTCAGATTCGGCATTGCGCCCCAGGTGGCCGCAACCCTCCACTGAGGCCTCCATGAGGAGCGGCATGGACGAACGTCCCTTCTCCCTCGCACCGCCGCTGCGGCTGACAGACGCCGAGCGGGAAGTCCTGCGCGAGTTGACGCAGCGGGAGGCAAGCGCTGTCGCGCCCAAGGTCTCAGCCAGCTACACCCGATTACTTGAGTTGGCACGCAGCGAGAACGCTGTGGACACCGTGCTGGCTGCTCACTTGACACGCGAGATTCTCGCGGCCCTTCCCGGTGCGCTCGGCATGCAGCTGACCCACGAACATCTTCAGTACAGGCAGCGACTGGACGCGCTCAGCGAAGCATGGCCAGCCGACGTTCGCGTCGACCCACCGAACGGCCAGGCGTTGATCGAGTTACGGCGGCTCGTTGAGGAACATGAGCAGGCATCTGTGCGCGCTGGCGAAGGAGCGCGCGCTCTGCTGCAGCAGAGCGACCGCGCCCGTGCAGGTTTCGTGCCGGATCCCTCAATCGATCGCTGGACCAACCTGTCGGCGCGTGGTTCTGGGCTCGCGCACCGCATTCGGAACCGGGATCGACAGTTCCCAACAGCGGATGAGACACGCCGACTCGTGGACGAGCTGACGGCGGTCCTCCTCGCAGCCGTCGCTCCCTATTTCGAAAGCATCCGCGAAGTGGACAGGCTCCTTGCCCTCCAGCAGCCGACCGACACCGATGCTCAACGCGTCGCGGCCCTGCTCGCGACCCAATCTCAGTACGCGTATTTCTTTGAGCGCGCCGGAGAAACGTGGCTTCGCCCCCTTGCCAACGTCCGGGGTCTACTCGTCTCGCCGCCGCGATTGCTCGACGTGGGCGGCGGCTATGTCCAAGCTCCAGGATGGCCGCAGGGCGTCTTCCTCAAGAGGGTGGCCGCGACCGAACCGCACCTCGTTTCACATCTGGCGAAGGGCACCCTGAGTACGGACAATCCTCGGGCCATCGCCCTTGTGGTTGAGATCGCCAATGCGCTCCCCCCGGCTTCTGCAGCTGGGCTGGTACACCCCATTTCGAGGGCATTGGCGACCCCCCTGGCGGTCGAGTACGCGTCTCGCGAAGCCGGCTCTCTGGCGAAGCGTCTCGCCGACGCGGGTTTCGCACGCGAAGCCGCCAATCTGCTCCTCGCGGTCGTCCGCCCGGCATTATCCAGTCCTCGCGATCTCGCATGGCACATCGAGCAGGTCCTGGGCGGCCCGTTGGAGGTTGTCGCCAGGACCGGCGGTGAGGTTGTTCCCGGGCTCCGCTCATGCCTGCGACAACTCGCCCGCCGGGATCGGGGGGTCCAGCGGTACCCGACGCTATGGCTTCGAAACATAGACGCACGCCCTCGCTACGGCGTCAACTTGGCCTGGTTGCTAGCCAACGCGCTGTACCGCTCGTTGGTGCTTGCGCCCCTCGACGTTGCGCGCGTCCACACCGACGAGCTGCTCGCTGATCGTCATCGCGTCTTCGCTCGAATCGCGCTCGCGGCAATCGCGGACCGCCCGGACCTCCTGGAATCCGGCGATGCGCTTCTTGGCGATCCGGGGCGTTGGGACAACGGCAAAGCGACGCGCCATGAGTATCGGCGTGCACTTGGTGTGCTCTGGGCGTGCTCTTCGCCGGCGGCTCGCGATGCGCTTCTTGAGTATGCCGCCCGCGCCGAGGGGGCCTCGATTGTCGCGGAGGGTTGGCACATCGAGTTCGATCCGGAGGAGGTCCGCCGCGGCTGGCGATCCGCGCTGCTGTACAAGATCCACGAGGAACTGCCATCTGAGTGGGTCTCGTCGCACGGACCGCTAGAGGCGATAGACGACGATCTGCTGCCCGAGCCCACCGCAGAGTGGGTCGGGCCAACGAGCCCGTTCACTGAAGAGGATCTCGCCCGTGCTGAGCCCGGCGCGGTCCTTGAGCGGGCACGGACCTGGCAACCGCCCCACCCAAGCGGGTTCCCGAGCCCATCCCTCGAAGGTCTCGGCCGCGTGCTGGCGGCAGTGGTGCTCCGGCGTCTTCCGGAGTTCGAGGGGTTACACACCGAGTTCGCGCGCCTGCCCAGCGTGGTCTTAGCCCAGCTAACGAGCACTATCGAACGCGCGCTACGCAAGGGTGACATCGAGGATCGAGTCCACGGTGTCTCGTTCCTACTGGCTATCGGCCATGAGTTGCGAGGAGAAGACAACAGGGAAGATTGGGACCACGAGGTCAAGCGGAATGTCGCGGGAACGATCACCTTCGCTGCGAACGAGAACCTGCTGGACGAATCGGCCATGCATGCAGCCGCGGAGCTGGTCACGAGACTGCTTTCGGATGCGGATCCGTCGCCCGCGTCGGAGCAACGCGATGCCTCGAACGGATACGACGTCGGGATGCTCGCCCTCAACAGCATCCGCGGCGAGGCGGCGACTGCAGGCATCGAACTGTTGCTTGCGGCGCGCCGCGCCAGCCGCGAGAGCGAGGTCGAGGACTTGTCGGCCTCACTTCGCACGGCTGTCTCGCGCGATGTGTCTCGGTCCGTCAGGGCGGCAGTCGGTCTCCGCCTGCCATGGCTGCTCGCTCGTGATGCCGCACATCAAGCTGAGTGGCTGGAGTTGCTGTTCGGGCCCGACGTACCGAACCCAGCGCGCGACGCTACCTGGTCTGCGTATCTCCTGTACTCGCGCTTCTATCGCGACATCGCAGTGGTGCTGGCGCCACAGTACCAACTGGCTGTAGCGGCGCTCGTCCCGCGACCCGAGGAGCACCACGGGCGGCCGCGAGACGACGACGAGGCCCTTGGCATCCACGTCGCGCTAGCACACATCCTCGGACTCTCGCCGGAGCTGGAGGGTCAGTGGTTGCATGAGTTCTATGCTCGGGCAGCTGGCTGGACAAGAGCGAGGGTCACCCGCTGGATTGCCGAGCAAGCAGCGGACGCTCAAGTCCCCGAAGACGCGCGGGCAAGCGCTCGGGCATTCTTGGAGGAGCGGGCGCGTTCTGCCACTCCAGACGCTGACCTCGACGAGCTAAAGGCGATTAGCTGGATCTCAGCGGACGCGGGCGCCGACCGCGACGTGCTTGACAGGATCCTCCTCCCCGCCCTGGAGAAGACAGGCGGCGCCACTGAGAATGGGCAGGGAGCAGCTGGCTTCGCGAGCCGGATCGCGCCGACAATGCCCCATGGGGCGGCCCGCGTGGTTCAGCTGCTTGTGGCCGGTGATGAGTGGAAGGCCCTGCCGCATATCGCTGCGACCGAGCTTCGCGCCACGCTGGATCAGGTCATGCGGAGCGAAGACCCAGAGGCGCGCGCGATCGCCATTGACGTCATCAACACCCTCGGTGCCCAGGGCTTCCTCGAGTTCCGGGATCTTCTGCCCTAGGCTCCTGCCAACCCCTCTGGTGAGCTGCTTTCGCAGTACCGGGGAAGGAAGCTAACATACTCGACGAGCCAATACCTCTCGAAAGCTTTCAGGCCCTGCCACGTGACTGAGTTCCAGCAGAAGCTGTCGGTGTCCGATTACAACCAGAACTGGGCCACGAAGTACAGCTACGCGACTGAACAGGGCGGCACCCCCTGTTAGCGGTCGCCAGTGAGGATGCACGTGATTCAGCGTGTCGGCAGGAAGGGTAGCTCCCTTCCATCGGCGCCTGTACGCGTACTCCGACATCGGACGGTCTCGATGGCCGTGGCAGCGGTCGCGGCCATCGGGGTCGCCGCGTCGCAAGTGGGTCTCGCTGCGCAGGTCCGTTTGGACATCGAGATCAACGCCCACTGGCGTGGTGCGTACGACATCCTAGTCCGCCCCAGGGGCGCCACCCTCGACCTGGAGCGCACGAATGGCCTCGTTGAACCCAACTTCGTCTCGCTTGCTGCCAAGGGCGGGATGAGCCAAGCGCAACTCGAAGGGATCCGGGCCATTAGGGGTGTCGAGATCGCAGCGCCCATTGCCTGGGTTGGGCTCATGACCACTACCACCATGGGCCCCACAATCACGATCCCTCGGTCTCCAGCTGAAACGACCCTCTACTCAGTAAGCATGACAGTCTCGGTGAACGACGGCCTTAGCGAGCGCCTCGTCTACAAGGATCAGTTCCGCGTCCTGCTCCAGTCGAGCGTGAAGGCGGACGGGCATCCAATCGCGCTCAGTGACTACGGCAACGTTGGCCTGTCCAGTGTTCCCGGATACGATCCGATCGCCCAACTGGCAAGCACGCATTTCCTGCCGCCTGTGCAGAGCCCGATCCTTGCGGTCGACCCAGCAGCTGAGAAAGCACTCCTCGGCGACCAAGGCGCCTTCTTCGATCCGCTCGTCCAGTTGCAGGATCGCGACAACCTTACGGCCGGCAATGCCGATCCCAGCATCGTGCTTAGGGACTACGCTCTCCAGCGAGACCAGATCGGCTTTCTCAAGCAGGGGAACGAAGCAGAGCAGGAACGCCCCGTGCTGCCCATCCTGGTCAGTTCCACAGCCTACTCGCACGTGAAGGTCTCCATCAACGTCAGCCAGGTTGGGCATCCGATCGGCGTGGCTATCGACACTTCCAACACCGAGCTGGCGCTGGCCCGAGCTGAAGAGGCAGCCGGTCCCATCCTGACTCCGATAGGAACCAGCACCGTTGACGCATCCGGCATTCGTGCCTTCCGTGTCACGGGCTACATGGTGCCCTGGCCCGGGACCACCGTGCCCGAAGGCGTGGGCGAGAGCGGGATGGCTCAGGGCTCCTCGGTGTTCACATCCAGCATTACCGACCGCCCCACTTACACGGCCACCGCCACCCCTGACGGCGCTGCTACTGTCGCCTTCTGGATTTCGCCGCTCGGCACGGTTCCTCCGGGCGGGCCGGGGGCGACCTCGGCGCCCACTGAGCCTCAGGGAGGCCCCCAACAGTCGCAGACAGGCACTGAGCAGTCATACCGGTCGCTTGAGACAGTTGTTGCACCCGCCGCCCAGGGGTTCGTTGGGCAGGGTCTCCTGGACCCGCCGTACATATTGGCCCCCATCGCCGAATACGACCTGGCCTCACTGGACCTGCCACACGACCCCCTCAACTACGTTCCGTACGGCGCATACGACCCGCCCGACACCACACTTGTCGCCAACCCGAGCGGCCAACCGGTTACGCGCAAGCCCATGAACCCAACGCTCAATCCAACCGGCCTCCTCCAGATGCCTCCCATGGGTATCGTAGACATCCACGCAGCGGAGCTGCTACGAGGCGAGACTCCGATTGATGCCATTCGCGTCCGCGTAGCCGACATCACCGACTACGGGCCCGCCTCGCTCGCCGAGGTCAAAAGGATTGCAGGCGAGATTGCAGCCATGGGACTTGACGTCGTGGTCGTGGCCGGGTCTTCTCCCCAGACAGTGGACGTATACGTGCCGGCCTACGACACGAGCGGCACACCGCCCGCGGACCTGGGTTGGGTGGAGCAACACTGGACCACCCTGGGCGCGGCTCCGCGGGTCGAGCGCGTGCTTGGTGACACGAACCTTGCCTTGGTGCTGCTGGCGCTCTTCGGGGCTGCGGTTGTCGCGATTGGGATGCAGGTCCTCCAGGCGTCCGTTCGCAGGCGCGATGCTGCCACGATGTACGCGCTGGGCTGGCATGGCGCGCAGGTCCTTCGCTGGCAGGTCGCCGAGTCTCTGGCTGCGGGGCTGGCGGTTATGGGAGCCGGTGCACTTGCCTGGATACCCTTCGGCAATGGTTATGCTGGGCTCGTCGTCGCGATTGGAGGCGGTGCCCTGCTCACGCTAGCCGGGCTCGCCGCCGCCCTGACAGTGCGTCCTCGCGCCAGCGAGCTGGCCACGGGCGACTTCGTTCCGCCGCCTCACCGCCTACACATGACAGTTACCAACATACGCGCCTACGCCCTGAGATCGCTAGTTGCCCGGCCCATGCGCTCACTGGTGATTATCGTCGGCTTGGCTACGGCGGCGGCGGCCATCGCACCTGCCGCGGCAGTTATCGTCGTAGTCGGGGCTGCCGTCGGGCCAACGGCTCTGGGCTCAGCGGTCTCAGCTCGTCTGCAGGTCTACCAGCTTGCTCTCTTGGGAATCGTCGGGCTATCGACTCTTGGGTTCGCCTTGCTCGCCCTGCAAGCCGATCTGGAAACCAGGCGGAGGGAACTGCGCGTGCTCGCGGCGTGCGGGTGGCGCCCGCGCCAGATAGGACGCCTCCTAGCCTGGACCAGACTCTTGATCGCTCTGCCCTGTGCCAGCCTGGCTTTCTGTATCGCTGCTCTTACCTCGGGTCCTATCGCAGGATCAACTGCACCGGTCGCAGCCGTGGCTGCGCTGGCCGGCATGCTCGCCTTCCTGACCGCGCTAGCTTGGGGCAGCCTGGCTGGGATCAGAATGAGGGACTGCTGATGTCGCCCGAGAGGCTGATCAGGGGGGAGCGCCGGGGATTGGACGCAGACGGTGTCGCCTTGGTTGAGCTGCGCTCGATCGTCATGACCTACCCGGGTCGAGATCACGGCTTGCCGGTGCCGGTGCTGCATGGGATCGATCTGGATGTGGCCGCAGGTGAGTTGGTGGTTGTGGCTGGACGCTCGGGCTCGGGCAAGACGACCCTCATCAACATAGCCGCCGGCCTCCTGCGCCCAACCGCGGGCTCCATACGTTGGTCGGGTACCGAGATCGGAGGGCTGAACCCGGACGCGCTCGCCCGCCTGAGGGGGAGTTCCATCGGGATCGTCTTCCAGAACTCGGCCCTCATCGAGACGCTCACCGCGGCAGAGAACGTCGCCGTCGCGGGCGTACCTTTGGGGCGGCGGGGCGGCGGCCCGCGCACGGCTCAGTTGCTGGAGGAGCTGGGGGTCGGCGCTCGCGCGCGTCACTTCCCCGCCCACCTGTCGGGCGGCGAGCAGCAGCGCGTGGCTATAGCGCGTGCCCTCTTCGGCGATCCAGCGCTCCTGCTCGTGGACGAGCCTACCGCCAACCTCGATCGACGGACAGCGGACGAGGTCATTGGGATCCTGCGCAGTTTGGCCGATCGCGGCCGTGGCCTGTTGGTTGCCTCGCACGACAAGCATGCCATGGACGTGGCAGCGCGCGTGGTTGAGTTGGAGCTCGCCACATGATGGGTTCGCGCGGTCTCCCCGCCCTGGGCAAGACACGCTGGGCTCGTGAGCGCATCGCAGGAGGCTACCGCAGCACTGGCCTAGCGAAGGCTGCGCAGGACGAGCAGACGCCGAACGGTCCCGGCCGGCCGGTTCGCCGTCAGTCGGGCGAGGTCCACCATATCCTCCAGGTGACCTCGCCTTGACGGCCAGGCGACGGAGTCTCTAGTCTGGCGTGCCATCGACATGGTTCGATGCGTTGCCCCCAGGGGGATGCTTGTATGGTGGACGCGCCTGACGTCGCTTCCCGGCACACGCGCGCGGCCGGGCCCGCGCATGGCCGACCGAACGCGCGGCGGCTGCTGGCGAGTGGCGCCATGATTGCGCTGGTATGCACAGCGTTCGCCTGCAACGCCAGCGGTGGCACGCCAAGCGAGTGGGCCACCAGCGCTCCCACAACCCCGGGCGCTGTCTCCATCCCGACCGGCAATCTGGATGCATACGCCCAGTGCATGATCGCCAACGGATGGCGCCTAGTCGCGATTCGCTCGGCCGGCCCAGGTGCGGGCGGACCGGGATACGAGTGGACGCGGGACAACGACGGCAAGAGCCCCGACGAGATCAAGGCTCTCCTTGCGGAATGCGACGGGCTGAGGCCGTCATCTCGCCCACTGACCAACGCCGAGATCCGTGAGATCTACGACCGCTGGGTCGACGAGTACCACTGCATGGTGGGTCTCGGATATCAGCCTGATCCTCCACCGTCGTTCGAGGCGTTCCTGGCCACATGGAAGACCGGCCCCTGGATGCCGATCGACGGTGTAGACGTGGACCACTGGACCCAGGGTCAGTACGACGAGGCCAAGGCGAAGTGCACCCTGGAGTTCTTCGACGCAGAAGGACTCCAGACTTGAGGGCGTCTCAAACAAGGGCCCCGCTCGTGGAGACCACTTCCAGGGCGGGGCTCGCGCTATCGGGGTTTGGCTGTCCACCGAGACCGTCCGCGGTTGACGTTCCGGAGAGAATGCGCCTAGGCTGAGGGCTCGATGCCCAGGCTGTGCGCGGGAAGAGGGTCGCGGAAAGAGCGTCGCGGATGCTAGAGCAGTCTCCAGCGTTCCCCACACCGGAGGCTCGGGTCAGGTTTCGACGCCTGACGTTACGGCGATCGCTCGCGGGCACAGCAGCCACGCTGCTACTGTGTACGGCCGCGGCCTGCAGCTGGGGGGGCGCGGGCGCCCCGTCGGCCGGTGGTAGTCCGAGCGCCTCGGGCGCGGTCTCGATACCCACCGACAATCTGAGCGCGTTCTACCGATGCATGGTCGATGCGGGGTGGCAGATCATCGCGGTTCACTCTACTGCCCCCGGGGAGCCTCCTGGATACGACATGACTATTGACATGAGGGGCAAGGATCCCCAAGAGGTCCTTGCGCGCAGCCACGAATGCCAGGCCCTACAGCCGTCACCCCGGATGCTCACGGACGCCGAGATACGTGAGATCTACCACCGCTGGGTGGGCGAGTATCAATGCCTCGTTAGTCTCGGATACCATCCCGATCCCCCGCCGTCGGTCGAGGTCTTTGTCGCAAGCTACAACGCCGGCAACCACAAGAGTCCGTGGATGCCAATCGACGGCATCGACACCGACCACTGGACCCAGGGGCAGTACGATGAGGCCAAGGCGAAGTGCACCCTTGAGTTCTTCACCGCCCAAGGGCTGCCACAGTGACGCCTCGCGCTAGCGACCCATAGGCCATGGCGCGTAGGTAGGGCTCCCAATCGACCCGCGACCCTTTCGGCCTACATCACAGGTAGGAGGGATCGGGCGCCTTCATCCCGCCGGCCAGCTGGTACGAGTACGACTACGGGTACAGCAGCAGCTGGCGCGTGGAGACCAACCCCGGCGAGTACGGCGGGGGAGACTGGCTCGCTTGGTCATCCAACCTGCTTGACTTCGACCAGACCTATCCCTACTGCAACTAGACGCGAGCGGAAAGACCCTGAAGGGTCTCAGGCAGAGCCCATCCCAATCGGAGTTGGGATTGTCCACAGCGCCCCATCCGACATCTCATGTGGTCGCAAGCTGCCCGGAACCGTCGCGGTTGACGTTCCGAAGACAATGCGCCTAGGCTGAGGGCTCGATGCCCAGGCTGGGCGCGGGGAGAGGGTCGTTGATGCTAGAGCAGTCTCCAGCGTTCCCCACGCCGGAGGACAGGGTCAGGTTTCGACGCCTGACGTTACGGCGATCGCTCGCGGGTGCCGCGGCCGTGCTGTTGGCGTGCGCCGCAGGCTCCTGCGGCGGGACCCCGGCCTCCTCGGGCCAAGTGTTCATCCCAACCGGCGATCTGTCCGCGTATGACCAGTGCATGCTGGACGCTGGCTACCAGATCAGGGGCACTTCGTCCGTTTCGCCCGGTGAGTCCCCGGCGTACTTGTGGTATCTCGACACCAGGGGCATCGACGTCGAGGTCGCCCACGCGGCCCGGGCTGAGTGCGAGGCCCTGCGGCCGACGCCCCCGCCCCTGACGCAAGCTGAGATACGCGAGATCTACGACCGCTGGGTCGGCGAGTACCAATGCCTGATCGGTCTCGGATACCGCCCTGACCCTCCGCCGTCGGTCGAGGTCTTCGTGGCTAGCTACTACGCGAACCCGAAGAAGGGTCCCTGGATGCCGATCGATGGTGTAGACGTGGACCACTGGACCCAGGGTCAGTACGACGAGGCCAAGGCGAAGTGCAGCCTTGAGTTCTTCACGATGCGATGGTAGCCACCGCACCTATTCGTCGGGCCGCGGGGATCGTGCTATCGGCGGCAGTGCTGGTCGCCGTCGCGGGGCTTGGATACTGGGCCGGCACCAACGCCGTCGTCCCACCGTCGCTGCCGCTTCAGTCGCACGACCCGATCACATACACGGTCGAAAACGGGACTGTTGGCAGCAGCGTCGACGTCCCGGTGTCGGCCTCCTGGTCGACGACCCGAACCCTGCATGCGGGACGTTCCGGGACGCTAACCTCTGTCCTTCTTGCAGACGGCGACGAGGTAGCCAGCGGGACAGTCATCGCGACCATCGATTTGAGGCCGGTCGTCGTCGCCACTGGATCAGTCCCGATGTTTCGGACGCTGGCGTCCGGGATCGACGGGCCGGACGTGGCCCAGCTTCAGCAGCTCCTGGCGGCGCAAGGCCTCTACAAAGGCGCCATCGACGGGCGCTTCCGAGCGTCCACGACGGCCGCCACTAAGCTCTGGCAGAAGTCGATAGGCGCCTCGCAGAGCGGCATAGTCGATGCCGGCGCGCTGGTCTTCATCGACAGCCTCCCCGCACGAATGGCGCTCGTTCCCAAGGTCGGCGATCTCGTGGGGCAGGGAGGCGATCTCGTGAGAGTCCTCGGCTCTGCACCCGACTTCTCCGTGACTGTCACGGCCTCGCTGCGGGCGAGCCTTGGTTCAGGGGACACCATCTCCATCGGCGCCCCTGACGGCGGCACCTGGACCGGAACGCTTGGAACCTTCGAGCCGGCGATCACCGGGATCCCCGGCAGCTACACCGCTACGGTAGGCGGGACGCTGTGCGGGACCGACTGCGGCCTTGTGTCCGTGGAGGGCGAGACGGCGCTAAGAGGCTTCATCGTGCTCGTTCCGGAAACGTCGGGTCCGGTCGTGCCCACCTCAGCCCTCGCGGTGCAGCCGTCCGGCGGCTCGGCGGTGACCATGGCCGACGGGTCGATCCGCCCCGTCACGGTCGTCGCCGAGGCGAACGGTTTCGCGGTCGTGGAGGGGCTCGAAGCGGGCTCGATCATCCGGTTGCCGTCGCCGCCAACATCATGATCGAGGCGACCGACCTGACGTTCGGCTACCGTCGCGGCCAGCCGGTGATTAAGGGTTGGAGCGGCTCCGTTGCCGCGGGCGAGATCGCTGCGATCGTGGGACCGTCCGGGAGCGGCAAGTCGACGCTGCTGTACGTCCTCGGAACGCTGGTCAAGCCCTGGTCCGGCGGCCTGCGCCTTGGCGGTGCCAGCGTTGACCACATGGGCGACGGAGCACGCTCGGACTTGCGGTCCAGCCTGATCGGCTTCGTCTTTCAGGACGCCATCCTGGATCCCCGGCGCTCGATCCTCGACAACGTCGTGGAGGGTTCGATCTATCGCGGCGAATCACGCAGGGCCGCGACAGATCGTGCCAGGCTCCTCCTCGACAAGCTCGACGTGGGCGTCGAGGGCAAACGACGGGCAAACGACCTTTCGGGCGGGCAACAACAGCGGGTCGCTCTCTGCCGAGCGCTGCTCGGCAACCCGGCCATCGTCCTGGCCGACGAGCCGACCGGCAACCTGGACAGAGCCAACGCCGCCGTGGTCGAAGCGACCCTCCTTGAGCAAGCTCGCGCGGGCTCGGCCGTCGTCATCGTGACCCACGACGAGGCGCTGGCCGCTCGATGCGATCGGGTCTGCAGGCTGTGAACCGCTGGTGGTGGCGGCTTGCGCCAGAGTCCGCCCGGATCGCCTCCACGACGCGGGTCGTGTCTGGCCTCGTTCTCATCCTGGCCATGGCCGTGCCGGCGCTCGTATTGGGGACCGCCGGCAGCAGCGTCGTGTCTCAGGCCGCGATCATGGGCCGGATCGACGATACCGGAGCGACCGTCATGACTCTCGTCGGCACCGAACCCGGCACCGTGATCCCCGCAGCGGCAGTTGATCGGATCGCCCGGATGAGCGGCGTGCAGTGGGTCGTGGGCCTCGGACCCGTCTTCGACGTCCGAACCCGGGGCACCGGCGGAAGCCCAACCCCGGCCCGCGAGTACCGAGCTGTCAGGGCCCCGGTTCGCTTCGGCGCCGCCGCGCAGAGTGGCGTGGGGGCCTACGTGTCGGAGGCCAGCGCTGCCAGGGTCGGTCTGGCTGGCGCCTACTCGCTTCTGGACCCTGGGGCGACGCCGGTCGTCGGGTGGTTTGAGGCCGACAGCCCGCTCACCGATCTCAACTCCTTCGTCCTCATTCCGAGCGTCGATGACAGCCTGCTCCTCGACCGGATCATCGTCGCGGCGAGCGACGCCGGGTGGGTTGACGCGATCACCGCGAACCTCAAGGCGATGGCAGGACTCGGCACTAGCGGGAGCGCGACCGTGGAGCGCAGTCAGAGTCTCCTCGATGCCAGGGAGGCGGTTCGCGACGAGGTGGCGCGACGCGACCGTCAGCTGG
>Ga0315550_1000321_pt1 | contig 28990 bp, 32 predicted proteins | sample SalMarSW160190MG_2_FD_203100 | JGI IMG/M metagenome (GOLD analysis project Ga0315550, IMG submission 203100) | Salt marsh sediment microbial communities from the Plum Island Ecosystem LTER, Massachusetts, United States - Salt Marsh Sediment SW1601-90 ... | reverse complement strand
TCAGCCAGGGTCTCGAGATTCTTGCTGTGGGTGATGAGCACCACCTCGTCACCGGCCCCGAGCCGGGTGTCGTCGTCGGGAAGCAAGAACTTTTCCCGGCGGTACAGGCACATGACGCGGCTGCCGGAAGGCAGATCCAGCTCACCGACGCGGCGCTCGTCGTCCTTGCGCGCCACGAAGGAAAAAACCCGCGCCTCGTCCTTGATCATCGCGGAAATTTCCAGAGGATCGTGCCCCTCGAACATCTGCGCCAGATAGCGGCCGATGGTGCGCGACGGAATGATGGTATCCTCGAGACCGAGCTCGATGCAGACGTGCATGAACTCCGGGTCGGTGATCTTCGTCACCACCCGCTTGAAACCCAGGGAACGGCCGACCAGACTGGCGAGGATATTCGCCTGGTCGTTGTCCGTGAGGCAATACAGGACGTCCGTGTGATCGGGATCGGCTTCGCGCAGCATCGCCGGCTTGCTGCCGTCGCCATGCAGGTAGCCGCAATCGAGTTCATGCGAAAGTGCGTCGATCGTCTCCTTGCTCTGCTCGATGATCACCACCTCGTGCCCGCGCTCGAGCAGCATGCGCGCCGTCATCACCGATGATGAACTCGCCCCGACAAAAACCGCTCTCATGAAGATCCGCTCCTTTTCCCGATCCAGGTAGCCGGGTATAACAGAATCAGTAGCGCGACAAATTCCAGGCGCCCCAGCAGCATGTCGGCGCACAGCACCCCTTTCAACAGCGGGGGGAGATCCGGCGCCGTAATGCCGGATGACAGCCCCACGGTTCCGATGGCGGACACCACTTCGAACAGTGCATCCAGCGGCTCGTAACCCAGGGCCAGAAAAGGCAGCCAGGAAACCAGCACCACCACGACAAACAGCGTCACCGGCAACAACACACGCACCAGTTCCGCGCTCTCCACCACACGCCCCCCGAAACGCAGCTCCGCCACCGCATGGGGCGGCATCGCCGCGCGCCGGATGACGAGCTGAAACAGGCGCAGTAACAGCAGCAACCGCAGCAACTTGATGCCCCCGGCAGTGGAACCCACGCTCCCGCCCACCGCCATGGAGCCGATCAGCACGAGCTTCGAGGCGTTGTCCAGTGCCGTCACCGGCACGCTGGAAAAACCGGTGGTGGTCTGGGCCGACATGCCCATCAGCAAAGCGTTGCCGGCGACAGTCATCCGGCTCTCCCCGCCCGCGTGATGCATGAAAAACGCCAGTAGCATGCCGACGACCAGCGTCGCCAGGACCAGGGCGCGCAATTCCTCGTCACCCATGATACTGCGCCAACCCTGGCGATACACGCGGTAATACAGGGGCAAGGCCACCGCGCCCAGCAACGCAAACGCCATCACCGCGAATCGCAGGGGCCATCCCGGCACCGCCGCGAGACTGGTGTCGAACGACGAAAATCCGCCGGTGGACACCGCGGCCATGGCATGGGTCACGGCCGTGAGCAGCGGCAGACCCATGGCCCACAGGACGGCGACGGCGAACAGCGTCAGGACGGCATAGGTGACGAAGGAGCGGCGCGCGTGCAGTCGCGTGGCCGTGTCGAGATTTTCGTTGGTGGTGGGAGTTTCGACCAGCTGGCGCGCGGTGACGTCGTAACCGAACATCAGCGCAACCGACAACACCACGATGCCGAGCCCGCCATACCATTGCATCCACGCGCGCGCGAACAGAAACGACGAAGATCGGCTTTCGACGGTGGTCAACGTCGACAAGCCCGTGGTGGTAACGCCCGAGACGCATTCGAACAGCGCATCCTCGAAGCCCATACCGGCTGTCATGACCGGAAACGTCATAATCAGCGGAGCGAGAATGAAGGCGAGCGCGGTGATCGCGAGGGCCTCATTGGCCTGGATGGAGGAAGGCGCCTCCCGCCGGGCCAGAGGCAGGCCGACGACGACCAGCCCTGCCGCGACCAGAAAGTAGCGGAGTGCCGTCCGGTATTCGGCGAAAAAAAGCGACGCCGCCAGCGGCACGAGCGCGAGAGCGGCCAACAGGACGACAAGCTGACCGAGGCGCTTGAATATCACCGGAAAACGCACCGCGTAATGCAGTGTCGCCACTTGTTCGCTGCTCGCCACGTTTCCCCTCAGACTAAAACGATCTTGTTAAGCCGTGCGCACCGGAGACGACAAGACTATATTAACGGTCGGCCATCCATCCAACAACCGGCCTGGCGCTGGCAAGCGTATCCGCCGCCCAGGGCACAGCACGTCCTTATCGCTGATATTTTTCATGGTACGTCACAGACTCCCCCGCCCGAAGAGCTCGGCCTACATCACCCCGGACGGTGCGCAACGTCTGCGCGCCGAACTGGAACACCTGTGGCGCGTGAAACGACCCCGGGTGACCCAGGCGGTGTCGGAGGCGGCGGCGCAGGGAGATCGTTCGGAAAACGCCGAGTACATCTACGGCAAAAAACAATTGCGCGAAATCGACCGGCGCATCCGCTTCCTGCAAAAACGCCTCGATGAACTGGTGATCGTCGACCGCGCGCCGGCGGACAGCACGCGCGTCTGGTTCGGAGCGTGGGTGCGGCTGGAGAACGACGACGGCCACATCGTCGAGTACCGCATCGTGGGGCCGGATGAATTCAATCTCGAGCAGGGACAGATCAGCATCGACTCGCCGCTCGCGCGCGCGCTGCTGAAGAAAACCGCGGGAGATGAAGCGACCGTCGCGCTGCCGAACGGCCGGACGACCTATACCGTCCTGGAAGTACGCTACGCGCCGTCCGATAAACGGCCTGGCGCCTGAAACCCGCTGGCGCGAGGCCGGGGCCTTCCCCGCTTCCCGTGCCTCTCAACCGCCGCGCGAAAAAACCAGGCTCTGCTTCAGGAGCTGGATGGCGCGCGCCGGGTCCACCCCCTTGGGACAGACGCGCGAGCATTCGCCGGCGAAGTGGCAGTGAAACGCGCCGCCGGGCGCATCCAGCCGGCCACGGCGGCGCGCCGACCCCTGGTCGCGCGAATCCGCGTTATAGCGCTGCGCCGCCGTCAGCGGCATCGGGCCCAGGTAGCCGCGGTCGGTCGCCACGGTGGGACAGGCCGCCATGCACAATCCGCATTTGATGCAATAGGAAAATTGCAGGTAGTCGACGAGTTGTGGCGGCGTTTGCCGATACTCGGCATCGGCCTGCGCGGCATCACGATCGTCGCGGCGCACCAGGTACGGCTGCACCGAGGCATGCATGGCGAACATGGGCGTCTCATCCGCCACCAGATCCTTGACGATGTCGAAATTCCACAGCGGCTCCAGGCGCAGCGTCTTGCTCGATACGTCCAGCACCTGGGTGCTGCAGGCCAGTCGCGGCAGGCCGTTGATCACCATGCCGCAGGAACCGCACACGCCCATGCGGCAGGACGAGCGCCACGAGAGCGTGGCGTCGTGTTCCTCGCGTATGTGGTGCAGCGCCTCGAGCACCGTCATACCCGGACGAACCTTGACGGTATACTCCTGCCAGTGCGGACGCGCCTCGCGCTCCGGATTGAAACGCCGGATGATGAAGCGGATATCGGCGGTTCGGGCGTCGGGTTTCATGCGCGCGTCATCAGGTGCATGGCGATGAGGGCATAGGCGCCGAGACCGAAGAGCCCGAGGCCGCCCGCCACGAAGGAAACCGTCACGGCCTTGCGCAACGCCGGATTTTCGCTCAACTCATAGAGCATGGTACGCAGGCCGTACAGTCCGTGAAACAGCGCCGCCGCGAGCATGAAGATATACGTCACCGTGAAGAAATCGCTGCGCGCCCGCGCCAGCACGTGGCCCCAGGCCACGGGTTTGGCCAGGGCCGGATCGATCAGCGCCAGGACGCCGCTCAGGTGCATGAGCGCCATGTGCAGTCCCAGGAATACCAGGATGACCATGGCGCTCAGCATGTGCAGGACCCAGTAACGCGATTCACGCATGGCGCTTGCCTCAATGATCCAGGGCGAAGAATTCGAATCCGCCCAGCAGGATGAACAGGCCCGTCAGCACCATCATCGTGAGCATGAGCGGACGCTGCCTGTTGAGCGACGACTTGTACGGATAGACCGGTTCCTCCGGCTTGCCCACGGCGAAACCCATTTCCACCAGCAGCAGGCGCACGCCGTTCAGCGCGTGGAATCCGAAGGCCACGAAAATCAGGAACTCGACCGCCTGGAAAACCGGATGATGCGTGAGCGCCATGATCGGCTCCCACACCTGCCTCCCCAGCAGCCGCGAGCTCGTCACGAAGATGTGAAAAACCAGGAACCCGAGCAGCGCCAGGCCGGTGAGCCGGTGCAGGGTATACAGATAACGCTCGATCCCGTGGCGCCCCTTGCCAAGCCATCCGAGCAGGCCGAGGCGGTTCGGGTAACGTCGTGGCAGGGTAGTGTTCGACGTCATAGCCTCCTTTGAACTTTCAACAGCATGAACATGATTCTGAACCGCCAGGACGCCAGGGTCGCCAGGGTCGCCAGGAAAAGCGAATTCTGGAGATTGCGATCTTTGGTGGTTCCAACACTCCGGCGGTCGATATCATTTATGTTAAGTCAGTCCCGATTAATTCAGATTGAACAGCCAAGACATCACAAGCGCCGGATCTTCATTAATTGATTCATAAATATTTTCCCTGGCGACCCCGGCGTCCTGGCGGTTTATTTCATATTACGTGAGATACATTTAATACTTCCGCTCCACCGGCGACCAGCGGGTGATCGTAACCGGCTTGTAGCTCAGCCGCGGGCCGTCTTCCGACCGCGTCGCCAGCGTGTGCTTCAACCACTGCGCGTCATCGCGCCGCGGGAAATCGGTGCGCGCATGCGCGCCCCGCGTTTCCTCGCGCGCCAGCGCCGAAGCGGTCGTGACTTCCGCCAGCTCGAGCAGGTTCTCGAGCTCCAGCACGCCGACCAGATTGACATTGTACACCCGCGATTTGTCCACGACCGTCACCCGGTGGAAGCGGTCCTTGAGACCGCGGATTTCCACCAGCGCCTGCGCGAGTTCCGGGGCGGAGCGGTAAACGCCCACGTGCCGGTCCATGATCGCGCGCAGCTCGCGGCGCAGGTGGTAGGGATTTTCCGATCCCCGGTCCTCGGTCACGAAACCGAAGACGCGTTTCTCCTCCTGTGTCGCTTGCGCTTCCGGCAGGGCCGGCAGCGGTGCATCGGAATCCAGGTAACGCGCGATCGCCTCGCCGCAGAGCGTTCCCCAGACGAGACATTCGGCCGTGGAGTTGGTGCCCAGACGGTTGGCGCCGTGCAGCGAGGAACAGGCGACCTCGCCCGCCGCCCAGATGCCCGGGGTTTTCGTCGCGCCGTTGATATCGGTTTCGATTCCGCCCATGGAGTAATGCGCCACCGGTCGCACCGGCACCGGACGCGTGATCGGGTCGATCCCGGTGAACCGGATGCACAGCTCGCGGATCAACGGCAGCTTGTGGTTGATCGCGTCCGCGCCCAGGTGCGTCAGGTCGAGATGCAGGTAGTCCAGGCCGTTCTCTCCGGAAAAACCGCGGCCCGCCGCAATCTCGGTGATCATGGAACGGGAAATGATGTCGCGCGGCGCCAGCTCGAGCTTCCCGGGCGCGTACCGGCCCATGAAGCGCTCGCCCTCCCGGTTGCGCAAATAGCCGCCCTCGCCGCGCGCCCCTTCGGTGATCAGGATGCCGGAAGGCACGAGCCCGGTCGGATGGAACTGGATGAATTCCATGTCCTCGAGCGCCAGGCCGGCGCGATAGGCCATCGCCTGCCCGTCGCCGCTCACCGTCTGCGAATACGTGGTGAAGCCGTACAGCACCCCGGCGCCGCCGGTGGCAATGAGCAGCGCCCGCGCCCGCAGCGTGAAAAATCGTCCCGTGCCCAGCTCGAGCGCGGTGATGCCGCAGAATTTTCCTTCCACGATCAGGATGGACGTGGCAAACACCTCCTCGTAACGCGTCACGCCCGGATACTTCTGCAGCGTGTCGTACAAGGTCTGCATTTCGAAAAACCCGGTCTTGTCGGCCGCCATGGTGGCGCGCGGGAAGCTGTGGCCGCCGAACGGACGCTGCAGGATGCGTCCGTCGTCGCGCCGCGACCACGGCAGGCCCCAATGCTCGAGTTGCAGGATCTCGCGCGGGCAGCGCCCGACGAAGGCTTCAACGACGTCCTGGTCCGCGAGAAAATCCGCGCCCTTGACCGTATCGGCGGCGTGCAGGTCAAAGCTGTCGCCTTCTTCAGGCCGCAACACCGCGGCGGTCCCGCCTTCGGCGCAGACGGAATGCGCGCGCATGATCTGCAGTTTCGACACGATGGCGACGTCCGTGCGGTCGCCGCGGGCGCGCGCGATCTCGATCGCGGCGCGCAGGCCCGCCAGCCCGGTTCCGAGGATCAGCACGTCATGGGTGTACACCTCAGTCATACCTTGCGATCTGTAAAGGTCAATTAAGATTCTGAACCGCCAGGACGCCAGGGTCGCCAGGAAAAGCAAATTCCGATGATAAGGATTTCCGGTGCCCCGAAACACTGACGGTCGATACCATTATCGAAGACCTCCAGACAATTCATGCTGAACTGCCAAGACATCGCTCACGCCGGATTTACATCAAATTGATTTGATTTTTCCTGGCGACCCTGGCGTCCTGGCGGTCAATTTCATATTAATCAAAAACTCTTCACGCGCCGCCGAGGTACATGCGCCGCACGTCCGCGTTGGCGAGCAGTTTCTCGCCGGAGTCCGTGAAGCGGTTGTGCCCCAGTTCCAGGGCGTAACCCCGGTCGGACAGTTCCAGCGCGCGCGCGGCGTTCTGCTCCACCATCAGCAGGGTACGGCCCTGGTCCCGGAGCGCGAGCAGCTGGTCGAAGATCAGATCGACGTATTTGGGCGAAAGGCCGAGCGAGGGTTCGTCGAGGATGACGAGCCGCGGGTTCATCATGAGCGCCCGCCCGATGGCGAGCATCTGCTGCTCGCCGCCGGAGAGCTTGCCGGCCGGCTGGTTTCGGCGTTCGTACAGCCGCGGGAACCGCTCGAACACCGCCTGTACCGCCTCGCGGCGCTTGTGCGTGTCTTTCTGCAGAAACGCGCCCATCTCGAGGTTGTCGGCCACGGTCATCTGGGCGAACACGATGCGTCCCTGGGGCACGTAGCCGATGCCGAGCGCCGGGATGATGTGGGCCGGCAGATTCGTGATGTCGCGCCCGTCGAACACGATATGCCCCCGGCGGGTCGGCACCAGTCCCACGACCGCCTTGATGACGGTGGATTTTCCCGCGCCGTTGGGCCCGATGATGGAAACGATCTCGCCGGCCCGCACCTCGATCCCGACCCCGAACAGGACCTGCACCGCCCCGTAGGAAACTTCCAGATCATGAATGCTCAGAAGGAATTCCGTCATGCCGCGGTATGTTTCCGGGATTTACCGAAGTAGGCTTCCAGCACCCGCTCGTCCTTGCGTATCGAGTCGAAATCGCCGTGCGCGATGATCTCCCCCTCGCTCAGCACGTAAACATCGGAACACAGGTCGGCGATCACCTCCATGTTGTGCTCGATGATGAGAAACGTCGTGCCCAGGCCGTTCAGGTGCCGCACCATGTCCCACAGCGTCTGGCGCAGGGTCGGGTTGACGCCCGCGGCCGGCTCGTCCAGCAGGATGAGCGCGGGATCGCTCATGAGCACACGCAGGAACTCGACCAGCTTCTGCTGGCCGTAAGAGAGATTCTTGCCGAGCACGCCGGCGTATTCGCGCAGATGCACCCGCTCCAGCAATCCAAGCGCGCGCTCGTCCGCGCTGCGGTCCTTGCGGCTGCCGGCCACCACCAGGTTCTCGTGCACCGTGAGCTCCGGGAACACGCGCGAGAGCTGAAACGTGCGTGCCAGACCGCGACGATAGATCTGCGACGGACGCCAGCCGATAATATTTTCGCGATCAAAGGTGATGGTGCCGGTGGCGCCGCGGTCAATGCCCGAAATCACCTGGAACAGCGTGGTCTTGCCCGACCCGTTCGGCCCGATGAGTCCGGTCACCGTGCCGCGCACCACGTGCAGGTCCACCCCGCGCAGGGCCTGCACGCCGCCGAAATCGCGGTGCAGGCCCCAGATGCACAGGATGTGATCGGGATCGCAAACGGGCACGGTCATGGCGGCGGGGCCTCCCCGGACTTGCGCGCGTCCGGGCGCAAATACCGCTGGCGGCGCGCGAGCGATACGACACCGCCCGGCAGATACAACACCACCACGAGCAGCAACACCCCCAGCAGTGCCAGGTGCGCCGCCGGGAACTGCGCCCACAGCATCTCACGCATGATCATGATCAGGCCCGCGCCGATCAGCGGCCCCCACACCGTGCCGCTGCCGCCGAACAGCACCATGACGATCATCTCGATGTTGCGCGCGCCCGCGAATGCGGAATCCGGATCGATGTAAGTGGTATACATGGCATAGACGGCGCCGACCGCCCCGGGGATCAATGCCGAGAGCACGAAAACGATCACCTTGTTGAGCGTGGTATTGACGCCCATCATCTCGGCCGCCTCCTCGTCTTCGCGGATCGCGCGCAACTCCAGGCCGAAACGGCTGCGGTAGATCCGGGCCACGAGCAGTGTCGCACCGAACGCCAGCACGAGCGCGCTGAAATACTCCACGCCGAGCGACGGCAGCAACTTGGGCGACAGCGTGATGCCGGAGCCGCCGCCCGTGACGCTCACCCACAAGGTTGCCATGATGCGCCCGACCTCGTTCAACCCGAGCATGGCAATCGCGAAATACGGTCCGCGCAATCGCAGGGTGAGCATACCGAGGGGCACGGCAAGCAGCGCGGCAATGGCAGCGCCACTGAACACGGCGAACCACCAGGGAACGCCCCAAGTCAGGAAAAGCGCGCCGACGTAGGCGCCTACCCCGAAAAAAGCCGCGTGGCCAAAGGACACGTACCCGGTCATGCCGGAGATCAGGTTCCAGGCCTGCGCCAGTGCGATCGCGATGAACACTTGCAGCAGGAACGACTGGTAATATTGATTGAGCGCCAGCGGCGCCAACAACGCGAGCAGCAGGAGCAGCGCTCCCGGCCAGATGCCTCTTATCGGCCGGCCGTTTCCGCTGCTAGCCACGCGGCGCCCCCTTGAGGCCGGTCGGCCGTATCAGCAGCACCGTGACCAGCAACAGATAGGCCATCGCCTCGCCCCATTGGGTCGAGATGAATGCGCCGACGAAGGACTCGACCACACCGAGCAAAATGCCGCCGTAGAGCGCGCCGACGAAATTGCCCATGCCGCCGATGATGATGATGGCGAAGCATTTCTGGATGAAGTCGACGCCCGAACCGGGCCAGAACGAGTAGATGATGGAAAGCATGACGCCTGCCGCGGCGGCCATGGCCGACGCCAGGCCGAACGCGAGCATGCGGATCTGACGCACGTCGATGCCGCAAATGCCGGCGACCTGGGCGTGTTCCGAAACCGCGCGAACCGCCTTGCCGAGGCGAGTGCGCTCCAGAAACTGATACACCCCGACCGTCAGCGCCACCGAAACCACGCCGGCGATGGTACGCGGCTCGGAGATCGCGATATTACCGAACACGAACGAACCCTGTAGCGCCGGGACCGACCTGAAATCGGCGCTGAACACCAGCAGCCCGATGTTGATCAGGATGATCGACACGGCGTAGGTCGCGAGCAGCGAGGTGAGCATCGGGCGATCCACCACGCGCTCGATCAGCACGCGCTGGAAATAGTAGCCCAACACGAAAACCGCCGGCACGATGAAAAGGGCCGAAACCAGCGGATTCAGGCCGAAAAAGTTGTAAAGCACCCATGTGGCGAAGGCGCCGATCAGCATCAGCTCGGCGTGCGCCAGGTTGATCACGCGCATGACGCCAAACACCAGGTTGAGCCCGCAGGCCAGCAGCGCATAGAGTGCGCCCGCGAGCAGCCCGCCGATCAGCAGCTGCAGGAGGATATCGGGTTGGAGCAGTTCCAAGAGCGAGGTGTGCCGTGCCGGGTCAGCCGCGTCGCATCCGTGCCGTCGGCTGACCCGTGCGCATCAATCCCCCGCGCCCAGTGCCCGAGGCGGACGTTCTTTCAGCGATGGATGCAGATAGCCACAGTGAGCCATGTTTCCCCGGGCGCTACTGCCGCCGTCTCCGAAAGAGCTTCGCCACGGGAGCCGGCGGCTAGCGCTTGCTCCAGTCCTTGAAGGGATAGACCGGTTTCTCGGTCGCGGCCTTGGCCGGCAGGATCACGTGGCGATCGCCATTGATCCACTGGATCGTATAACCCGGCTTGCCGATCTGCTGGCCGGTCGCGTCCACCTTGTAGCGCCCGAACGTGGTCACGATATCCAGCGACGACAGCGCCGCACGCACCTTGTCGCGATCCGTTGAGCCGGCCTTCTTGACCGCGGCCTCGAGCACCTCGCCCGCCCCATAGCCGCCGCCCGCATGGTAGCCAGGTTCGTGGCCGTATTTCGCTTTGTACTTCTCGGCGAACTTCTCGACGCCCGGCAGCTTGAGCGTGGGTTCCCACTGGGTGTTGCCCATGACGCCTTCGGCATCGGCTCCGAGGTTCTTGCCGAAATCCGGCAGACCGGGGCCGACCGCGAAGGCGAAGATCTTGGCGTACAGACGATTCTCCTTGGCCTGGCGCATGAACGCCACCGAGTCGGGCAGGTACGATCCGCCGATCACCATGTCGGGTTTCCTGGACTTGATCTTGATGATCATGGATGAGAAATCGGTCGAGGCCTTGCCGTACTCCTCCTCGAACACCACCTTCATGCCGAGCTTCTTGGCCGTGGCCTTGACGCCTTCGCCCACGGCGCGCGGAAACTCGGTATTCGCATAGATCAGCGCGATCTTGTGCAGGCCCTTGTGCTTGCCAAACTCCAGGATCTGGTCCATGTAGGTCTGGGCGAGCGTGTACAGCCCGAACACGTTCTTGTAGCCGCGCGACCAGATCTCGGCGGCCGAAGCGCCGGAGGATACCATGGGAAAGTTGTGCTTCTCGGCCACGGTGCTGGCCGCCATGGTCACGGCGGAAGAGTAAGGTCCGATCAGCAGATCAACCTTGTCGTCGGTGATGAGTTTCTCGTAGAGCTTCGCGCCGGTATCGGGTTTGGATTCGTCGTCATAGTACTTGAGCGCCACCTTGCGCCCGAGCAGGCCGCCACGGGCGTTGACGTCATCGACCCACATCTCGAAACCCTGCAACTGCTCCTGGCCGGTACGCGCATACTTGCCGGTCAGCGCCACCGATGTTCCGACGACGATATCCTGGGCCTGGGTCACGGCGGGCAAAGCGAAGAAACACATTACGAGGGAAAACACGAATGACAGCGAAAGACGGAATTTCATGATGAAAATCCTCCTGGAGTCACCGCCTGGCGGCATGTCTTGTTGTGCGACTACCATACCACAGGCACAAAACCGACAACATCATGCCCGCCGCCACCCCAGCGACCGGGGGAGTAACCCGTTAATCCTCACGGGGCGGCATCATGAATTACTGAAGGTCAGACTGGGCGATCGCGGGGTCTGTACTTTCTGATGCAGATCAGCGTAATTCCGGTCGGATACCGGCAGAGCGCTCGGATTAAAGCGGAAAAACGCAACGGGGGAGATGATCTCCGCCCCCGCCGGAGGTGCGGTGGCGCGCGCCTCCGTTCGAACAAACGCAGGCAATTTTCACCATGCGGTAAATACCGCCCGGCCGGAGGATATCCCTCTCCGGAGTGATTATTGTTTTTACCGGCCGAACATTCTTCAGGCACCTTCCCGGCGTTTGCGCAGCTGCCAGCTTACCAAGGCCATGAAACGCAACGCATCCTGTGTGCCCGGGTCCTTGGCGAGCTGCCACAGTCCACCGATTCCGCCCTTGGGCATCGGTAATGCCTCGGTGGCGGCTTTAGCCGCGCACGCGGCTTCGGCCATGTCGACCAGCGCGCACTGCACCTCATCGCGTCCGAAAACATCGATCAGTCGGCTGCGCGCGAGTTTGTCGACCAGTGACGCCATTTCAGTGGCGACAATCGACAGGCGGTTGACGATGTCATCGGACAACGAATCCTCGACCGCGGCCACCAGCCGTGCCAGGCTGATCAGGCGATTGAGGTCGCCGTTCTCCACGAGCAGCGCGATCGCCGGCAGCGCGCGGATGATGCCGCTGCGGTTGACGCGATCCAGCAGATCGAGGCCGTCGCCAAGCGTCGCGCTCAGGCGCGTGACCATGTCGTCGGTCAGCGCGTCCTGGGCGCTGGCGACCAGGCGTTCGATTTCCGTGGCGGTGCCGCCGTTACCCTGTTTTGCTTCCGTCATGGCTGCCTCCTTAGAGCAATCCGCGCGCGCTCGCCCAATAGAGCTGGTTATACGCCATCTTGAACCAGTGCACCGATTTGGTCGGCGGTTTCGGGTCCGGCGGGTTGTTGTAGTCGAACATCGCGTAGGTGGCGCGGTCCTTGCCGGCCTCGATGAAGCAAAACACCTTGCCGTCGTAGTCGCGCACCGGCGACCCGATCTTGACGAGCGAGGCCAGGTTCTCCGCGAGCGCCTCGGCCTCGAAGTGCGCGGTCGAGCCGGCCTTGCTGATCGGGATGTTGGTGGTGTCGCCGAGCGCGAAAGCGTTCGGATGGCCTTCGATGTTCAGGCGCAGGCGGTCTACCGGTATCCAGCCGCCCTTCCCAAGGTTGTTCTTTTCGACAACCTCCATGCCCTTGTGCGCCGGCACCGCCACCAGCAAGTCATACTTCGTCTCCGAGCCTTCCTCGCTGCGCACCACCTTCTTCGCGCCATCGACTTCCTTGATGTTGAAGAGTGTTTCCGTGGTGATGTTGCGGCTCGCGAACTCGCCTTTCATCCAGTTGCTCACGGGCTCGAGGCTGTGCAGCCGGCCGATCGGGTAGGTGTAGTGGAACGACACCTTGTCGGCCAGGCCGCGGTCCTTGAAGTAGTCGTACAGGGTGAACGTCACCTCGGGCGGGATCATCGGGCACTTGTGCGGCACACCGACCACGATCACCACGCGCCCGCCCTTGAATCCGTTGATGGTCTTGAAGAACTTGAGCGCTGCTTCTTCGGTGTAGACGTTGATCGAATTCTCCGCGAGCCCGGGGATGGCCTCGGGTACCGGACGCGAACCGGTCGCGATCGCGATCAGATCGTAGGAATGGGTCTTGCCGCTCTTGGTCTTGACATTATTCTTGTCGAGATGGAATTCCTCTACCGGGTCGACGTGGAATTCGATTCCGGGTTCGAGCAGGCTTGCCTGGTCGCGGTACAGTTCGTCCACCGCCATGCGCCCGAGCGCCACATACAGCAGGCCGGGCTGATACATGTGCTTGTCCGATGCCGACAGCATGGTGATCTTGGCCTTGCCGATCTTGAGCTCGTTCTTCAGCCGCCGGGCCAGATTATTGGCCAGAATCGTGCCGCCCATGCCGCCACCAACGATGAGTATCCGCATGCTCCTTCTCCTTCCCGCGTCCGGGGTTCGTGAATTATTTCGCCTTGCGCACGACGATGTGCCACACGCCGTTTTCTTCGGTCGTCGACACCATCTGGTGCCCGACCTTGTTCACCCATTCCGGGACATCGCTCGCCGTGCCCTTGTCCGTCGAGAGCACCTCGAGCTCGTCGCCAACATTTATGAGCTTCATATTGGCGATCAGTTCCATGAGCGGACCCGGGCAAAAGGTGCCGCGCGCGTCAATTACTTTCTTTTCTGCCATAAAATAAAGTACTCCGAATCAGAACGTCCACACCTGGCTGCCAGCAGCATCGCTCAGGAACTTGGTCAGTCCCAGCGACTCGGCAAGATACGGCTCTAGGTCCCCGGGTTTGGCTCCCAACACGTCCATAGCCATCGAACAAGGGTAAATCTTGGCTTCTCCCAGTTCGACTGCCTTGTGAAACAGGTCCTTAAACAACGGCACGTTCTTGCCCTCCATGGTCTTGCCGAACTCACCTTCAACCGGCGCGTTCGCCGCATGGCCTTTGATAAAGTAAGGAAGCGCGTTCATCGATAGAAATACGATGACTTCATCGCCACTCACCGCCCCCACCGAGGCCACCATGGCCGCCATCTGCAGGCGCTCGAGTGTGCCGGAAATCACCATGATGCTGATCTTGGATGAAGCCATGCCTGCATTTCTCCTAATGTGAATCTACCATATTCAGATGCGTCATAAAAATGAGACACATCAAAATAACCAACGGCCGCGAGACCCCTGATAATTGATTATAAACGTCATTTATAATACACCCGCGCATCGCCGGAATACCGATCGATCATGCCCATCATAATGCGCACTCCCCGCTGAAATGTGGCCATATATTGAGATAGCCATACATCGATTCAGCGGAGAGTGTTTAGACCTCCCTGGATTTTGCCGATCAGAAGTTGGCCTGTATCTGAAGATACAGGCCACGCTGATCCTCGCCCGCGTGACCGGCGTTGGCTTCCGCCGCCACGTCCCCTAGCGAGGCATACGCTGCCACGATGGATAGCTCCTTGCTCGGAAAGAACGCGAAGAAGATGTCGCTCCAAGCCTGCTCTTTCAGGCCGTTGATATTGTCCGGCTTGGCGCGGTACTCGGCGCCCAACACGGTGGTCGGATTCAAAAACACGCCTGCCGAGATTTCCGGCTTGAGCTTGTATTTGTCGCGTCCCGTGGCGCCGAAACCGAGAATCCCGAGCTGGTTCGCCTTGGTTTCACGCAGCGTGCCGTTCAACAACAGTTTTTTCGGGGTGTTGAACACCTTGGTGGCCGCGAGATACACGTCGGTGCCGTTGTCGTCGGCGCCGTTGGCGGTGAGGAAGGACTGGGCGATGTCGGTCTTCTTGTGCTGCACCCCGAGTGCCAGCGCCGGCGCGTTATCCGACATGTCCATGAGTTTCAGTTTGGCCCCGTAGACATCGATGTTGACAATACCCAGGCCAACGTTGGCGGTATCAAAGGTCTGCCGGGCATAGGACAACTCCACGCGGCTCGCTATTGTTCCCTGGATCGCAAGGCTGGTCAGGGTGTAATCACCGCTGTTGACCGAGGTGAACGAGGCCGTCGGCTTGCCGTCGGACAGCAGTGCCCACGGCACGATGCCGCCGCCTGCCGCGCCCTCGACTTCGGTAACGGCCGCCCGGGCGGCGGGAATCGCCATCGCGCTCAAGACAGCGCAGGCGACGAAACTGCGGACGAGATGAGATTTTGACACTTCGAATCCTCCTGGTGGCTGACGCGTCTGATAACAACGCCAACTTCCAAAGCAATCCGTGTGCCAGAAATGAGTGGCTTGAAATTGAAGGACCTACGCTAAATACGAACAGCCGGTTCTGTCTTTCTGTCATAGCGCATCTGCCACATTGACAGCCGTGTCATATTAAAAACTCCCAGGCGATATTTAGTCACCGGCGCTGCGACAGCGCAAACGCCACGGCTTCATTGATCCGATAAGGGACAACGCAAGAGTCTTCACATTCCCGGATCCCCGGAGAGGGATCCGGAAAACAATTGCTCAGGCGAGAAATATCTTCAGTTCAGTCCATAGCGACGCAGTTTGCGATACAGCGTGCGTTCGCTGATACCCATGACCCGGGCGACGAGCCGACGCTGGCCATTGTAACGGACAAGCAGTTCCGTCATGTAACGCGTCTCGACCTCGCGTATGCTGAGCGGTTGATTATCGGGCGAAACGGGTGTCGGGAGAGAAGCGTTCGCCCCGCCCTGCGCGCGGGGCAATGGATTGCTTACCTCGTCAAACAGGATGCTCTCCGCGGTGATCGCGCCGTTGCGGGCATTGCACATGGTCGCTGCGCGATGCAGGATGTTGCGCAACTCGCGCACGTTGCCGGGAAAATCGTAATTCGTGAGTTTTTCCATGGCTTCGCCGGTCAGATAACAGTGCGAATGATTGGCCAGGTTGATGCGCGTCAGCAGCGCCTCGGCCAGCACCGGGATATCGCTGCGGCGTGCGCGCAGCGGCGGCAGATCCACGTTGATGCACGCCATGCGGTAGTACAGATCCTCGCGGAACTCGCCCTGCTCGACCATGGAACGGATGTGACGGTTGCTGGCGGCGATCACGCGCACGTCGGCGCGCAACACTTCGCGCCCGCCCACGCGCCGGAACTCTCCAGTCTCAAGCACGCGCAAAAACTTGGCCTGCATGGCCGGCGACAATTCGCCGACCTCATCCAGAAACAGTGTGCCACCGTCTGCCAGCTCGAACAAACCGCGCTTGCGTCCGGCACAACCGGTGAATGAACCGCGCTCGTGGCCGAATATTTCACTCTCGAAGAGCGATTCGGTGAGCACCGCGCAATCCACCGCCATATAGGGGTCTTTCTTGCGCGGGCTGTGCTGGTGCATGAAATGCGCCGCCAGTTCCTTGCCCACGCCGCTTTCACCGAAAAGCAGCACGTTGGCATTGCTGTCCGCCGCGCGCGCGAGATGCTCGATCGCATGCAGGAAGGCCGGCGAACGGCCGATCATGCGCATTTCATCACAATCGAGATCTTGCGGCGGGGCCAACCGGAATATCGCCTCGCCCAGCAGATTTCCCCCGTCCGGCCGGGGGATGACATAGCCCTTGATCTGCACGTGCTCGGAGCGTCCGAGCGCGTCGTAATGGGTGTGCAGCAACTGGCACGCACGGTTGTTCTGGAAAACCTCACGATGCGGGCATTCCTCACCATGCTGCCAGCAGGGCGAATCGTGATGATGCGAGATTTCGTAACAATGCCTTCCGACGACCTGGCTGACGTCCACGCCATAAGCCGTCTGATAGGCTGCATTGGCGGCGACCACCCGGTAGCTCTCGTCGATAAGTACGAATGGATTTTCCTGGGAGTTGATGAGGGCCTGAAACGTGTGAGTAAGATCCGATAACATGCATTTACCTCGATTGAAACGGTCAAAAAATCAAAACTGACAAAATGTCAGTTTTATCATCCGATAGTGTCGTTCATGTCATGTCAATCTGCCACGAAAGTCAATGATGCAGGTCAGGAGAGCGGGTTTTCCGGTGAATCAGGAGCACGCTGATACATGGTGCGGAGATTGCAGTAAGGCTCCAGATAATTCTGTTGCATGAATTTTCTGGAGGGACGAATCATGGCACATATTATTGTTCTCGACGCTGGCATCGGCGGCCTGTCCACCGCCTGTGAATTACGCGCCGAGCGAATATCCAGGCATAAAATCAGCGTCGTCAACGCCTCGGAATCGTTCCAATTCGCGCCCTCCAACTCCGGCTGCTGGGCATACACCGGCTGAACAAGGCCGCCTAGGTTTTTCCTTCCTCCTCCAAAGGAGCCAGCGCGGTGCAAACCGCGCTTTTTTTTGCCTGTCGATCCGAACTCCGTTAATGCCGGCGCCCGCTAACGGGACGCTCTCGCCTGTGCGTCACTGAGCGCAGGGAGAAACTGAATCCGCCCCCGACGACACCGGGCAAATCCGCCAAGCCGCTGACGATGGGGGGCGCAAACCGGACGGAAAGCGGCGATGTCGGTCGACGCGCGGTCGCCCCTCGGGGCTGCATCGTCCGCTGCATCCCGGCGCGGGGCGCAACGTCTCTGCCAAACCCGCTTATCCGCCGCGTCGCTTCTGCTCGCGCAGACTGCCGTTCAGATGCTGGCCAAGCACCGCGAGGAGGCGCATCCCCTCCTGCGCCCCGGGCTGGCGTGCCACCTGCAACAACCCGCCCAGGCCGCCCCTGGCCGGCGCGCTGGTCGCGATATCCCGACTCGTCTTACCGAGCGCCTCGGAAAGCCCGACGAGGAGCTGCTGGCTTTCCGGGCTTTCGAGCGCCCGGAGCAGACGCATCAATCCCTTGTTACGCGTAAGCCGGTCGATCAGCGCGATGCCCTCGCTGAATGTGCCGGCCAGCCGGGCAACCATCTCATCGGACGTCGCGTCCTTGGCCGACGCCAGCAAATTAATCATCTCTACCAGGCTGTCAACGGACGCCTTATCCAGGGCCGGCGAGACTTGTGGTGTTTCGTTCACCGTCACGATAATTTCTCCTTAAAGCAATCCACGTACGGTGGTCCAATACATTTTGTTGTACGCCATCTTGAACCAGTGGATCGATTTGGACGGAGGCTTCAGGTCGGGCAGATTGACGTAATCGAAGGCGTTGTAGGTGGCGCGATCGTAACCGGCCTCGATGAAGCAATACACCTTGCCGTCGTATTCCCGAACCAGCGTGCCGGTCTTGATCAGGGAAGTGATGTTCTCGGCCACCACTTCCGCCTCGAAATGGGCCGCCGATCCGGTCTTGCTGACAGGGATATTGGTGGCATCGCCGATCACGTAGACGTTGTCATGACCGTTCATGGTCAACTTGAAACGGTCGGTGGGGATCCAGCCGCCCTGTCCCATGTTGTTCGCCTCGACGGTTTCCATGCCGCGGTGGGGTGGAATCGCGATCAGCAAATCGTATTTGACCTCGGTGCCCTCCTCGCTGTAGACGACTTTGTTGACCGGATCCACTTCTTTTACGTTGAACAGGGTTTCATATTCGATGCCGGCCTTGTCGAATTCCGGTTTGGCCCAACGGGCGACGTTTGCGGTCGCATGGACGTGGTTGACGGGATACTGATACCGCAGTTTCACCTTGTCGCGGATGCCGCGCGCCTTGAAGAAGTCGTGCAGCAGGAACATGGCCTCCACCGGAGCCACGGGACATTTGTGTGGTATCGATACCACCATCGCCACGGTACCGCCCTGGAACTCCATCAGGCGTTTGTGCATGCGGACGGCGCTCTCCTCGGTGTAAAAAGTCTCCGCACCCTCGCTCATGCCGGGCACTTCCTGTGGCACGATGCGCGCGCCGGTGGCGATCACGAGAATATCGTACTCGTACGTTTTGCCGCTTTTGGTCTTGACGATATTCTTGTCGAGGTGGAATTCCTCGACCGGGTCGACGTGGAATTCGATTCCGGGTTCGAGCAGGCTCGCCTGATCGCGATAGAGCTGATCAGGCGTCATCTGTCCGAACGCGACGTAGAGCAGGCCAGGCTGGTACATGTGCTTGTCGGAGGCCGAGAGCATGGTGAGCCGGACCTCGCCGGCGCTGATCTCGTCGGACAAGCGGCGCGCGAGATTGTTTCCCAGAATGGTGCCGCCCGTGCCGCCACCGACAATGAGTATTCTCATGACCTTCTCCTTCTCGAAAGTACCTGCAATGCTTCGTCCCGCGGCCGCGGCGATCACAAACGGGTCGCGCGCTATTTGGTCTTGCGGACCTTGATGTGCCAGACCCCCTCGACCTTCTCGTGGCCGAGCAGCTCGTACCCGATCTTGCTGACCCACGCCGGGACGTCGGCGGCCGAACCATCGTCCGTCGACAGCAGCTCGAGCACGTCACCCACGCTGGCCTGTTTCATGCCGGCGATGAGCTCCATGAGCGGCCCGGGACAGAATGTGTTGCGCCCGTCGATTATTTTATTCTCTGCCATAAATCTCCCGTTCAGAACGTCAATATCTGTCCGCCTTCCGCGTTGGTCAGGAACTTGGTCAGCCCGATCGGCTCCCCGAGATACGGTTCCATGTCCTCGCCCTTGGCGCTCAACACGTCCATCGCCATCGAGCAGGGAAAGATCTTGGCATCCCCGAACTCCGTGGCCTTCTGAAAAAGCTCAAGGAAGGGAGGCACGTTCTTGCCCTCCATGGTCCGCCCGAACGCGCCTTCCGCCGGCGCGGTGGCGCTGTGTCCCTTGATGAAGTACGGCAGGGCATTCATCGAGAGAAACACGGTGACCTGGTCCCCGCTCACCGCGCCGACCGAGGCCACCATGGCCGCCATCTGCAGCCGCTCGAGCGATCCCGAAATCACCATGATGCTGATTTTTGCTACGCTCATTCCCGCCTTTCTCCTCGACGAATGAATTTATGCGCCGTAGTCGCCAACGTCATCGCCTGTAAACAACAGCGTGCTTTTCCCGCGGGCACCGCTTGACCGACGGCGGGTCAACCGGTTTTTACCGTCGTCCGGACGGGAGCGCATCGATTCGCGTCGAAGGACAGGTTCCGCCCGCGTCAAATCCCGCTCATGCATCCGATTCCCTTACCGGCACGACCGCCGCGTCAATATAATCGTAGCGTTTAATGCGATAAATGAGCGTGGAGATGAACCAGCTCGCAATAAATATCGCGACAATGGCAACCCCGATAAGCCCCCAATGGTCGTTCAGGGAATTCACCCGATCCCAAAGTTGACCCTTGAGGCTGAATTGCTCCGACATCAGCCGCAGGACCTCAATGCCGGCGACGACCAATGCGACAAGGGCCGAGACGATGGTTATCGTCAAATTGTAATAAAGCTTCCGGATCGGCTTCCTGAACGCCCAGCCGTAAGCGCCCACCATTAAAATGCTGTCCGTCGTGTCCATCAGCGACATACCGGCGGCAAACAGGGCCGGGAACGCCAGGATCACCCAGACCGACAGACCCTTGGCGGCCTCCGCTCCCGCGATGCCCAGCAAACTGACCTCGGTCGCGGTGTCAAAACTGAGTCCGAACAAAAAACCGATAAACAGCATATGCCAGCTTTTGTTCACGAATCGAAACAAGGGGCGGAAGATGCGCGAGAAAAATCCGCGTTTATTCAGGAGAATGTCAAAATCTTCCTCGACATAAGTGCCGCCGTTGCGGACCTGCTTGAAAGTGAGGTGGGTGGACCGCGCTATCGTCAGATTGAGCACCGCCATGATAAGCAGAAACGTCACGGAGACGAACGTGCTGGCCGTCCCGGCGGCGCTGTCGATAAAATTGAAATTCTCGCTGCTGGAACTCCACGTTGCCAATGTGGCGATGACGACGACGAATACGACCAAAGCCAATGAATGCCCGATCGAGAAGTGTAATCCGACCGTGATAGGACGCTTGTTCTGCTGCATCAATTTGCGCGTCACGCTGTCGATCGATGCGATATGGTCGGCATCAAAGGCATGGCGTAGACCGAATGAATAAGCCAGCACGGCGGCGCCCAGAAGCACCGGACTGTCATGAAACGCGACGATGGCCCAGACCCATGTCACGATATTGAAGGCGATAAGAAAAATGTAGAGGCCAACAACTTTACCCCGGAAATTTCCCGCATCGTCGCTGAAAATGTGTTGGAGCGTTGCAAGCATCTCTTTCATTGTAATTATTCCTCCTTCGTAGATTGCGTCGTCATTCCCCGATACCGGGGAAAGCACCAGGCGATGGACGTACCGCCCATGTCTTCCTGCCAGGAGCGCGGTCTCGACATCACGCCTCCCTATGCCAGCTGAAACGCTTGATCAGCTGCACCAGGAGGCTGTCGAGGATATAGCCGATGGCGCCGATCACGATTACCATCGCCATGAGATTGTCGTAATTAAGACCTTCGCGCGCGTCCTCGATGCTGTAGCCGAGGCCCGAGTTCACCCCGAAGAACTCCGCCGGTACCAGCACGATCCAGGCAACGCCGAGGGCAAGACGAATGCCGGTGAGAACGTCGAACGTGATCGCCGGCACGATGATCTGAAGCAGCATGTGCCAGCGGCTGGCACCGAGATTGCGCGCCACCTTGAACCAGTTCGGATCCACCTTGGCCAGACCCGCGGCGGTGGCGAACATGACCGGCCAGACCGCGGCGATCGTGATCAGGAAGACGATCGCTTCGTTCCAGCCCGCGAACACGATCACCGCGATCGGTTCCCACGAGAGTGGGCTGATCATGCGCAGAAGCTGAAAGGGCGAATTCGCCAGTTCGCGAAAGATCGGGACGCGACCCATCAGAATGCCGATCGGCACACCGATGGCGGTGGCGATCAGGAGCCCGCTCCCGAGACGGTATCCGCTGGACCAGATGGCGGTCTGGATCAGGCCGTCGTGCCACATGCTCACCAGCGCACGGATCGCCGGGACCGGCCCGAAGCCGGCGAAATACGCCGTCGCCGGACCGCCCGAGATAAGCTTGATGCCGAGCCACCACAGAACGAACAGGATCGCGAGGCCCGCGACGAAGTTGAACAGGCCCTGCCCCGTCGATTTCATCAGGCCGGGGGTTGCGTTGATGGCGGCCGTGGCGCCGTTGGTCATGACCTGGCGTTTTCCTTTCCTGTCACTTTATGGGAATGCCCGGGCATCAGGTGGTCTTCCGGTGATGCCAGCTGTAACGATTGATCAGCCCTACGCAGATGCTGTCCAGAAACCAGCCGATCAGTCCGATGACGAGCACCATCGCCGTCAGCTGGTCGTAGGACAGCGTTTCCCGCGCGTCCTTGATGGCGTAGCCGAGCCCCGAGGTGACGCCGAGAAGCTCCGCCGGCACCAGCACGATCCAAGCGACGCCAAGCGCCAGGCGGATGCCGGTGAACACGTCGAACGCAATCGCCGGGAGGATAACCTGGGTGAGCATGTGCACGGCCTTGGCGCCAAGATTGCGCGCCACCTTGAACCAGTTCGGATCCACCTTGGCCAGGCCCGCGGCGGTGGCGAACATGACCGGCCAGACCGCGGCGATCGCGATGAGAAAAACGATCGCCTGGTCCCATTCCGGATACACGATCACCGCGAGCGGCATCCACGCGAGCGGACTGATCATGCGCAGAAACTGGAACGCCGAATTGCTCATGTCGCGGAACTGCTTGCTGCGACCCATGACGATGCCGATCGACACACCAACAGCGACGGCGATGAGCAGCCCCATGCCCATGCGATAGCCGCTGGCGACGACGGCGGCCTGGATCTTGCCCTCCCCCCACAGCACGGGAAAGGCCTCGAGCGTCGGGACCGGACCAAAATTGACAAATGCCTTGGTAGCCGGGTTAAGCCCCAGGGATAGCGTCCCGAGCTCCCAGACGGCGAAAAACACGACGAGACCGATAATTCCGTAAAACAGACGCCGCACCCCCGGGAATTTCCGGTGGCGAGAGGCAAACGACCCGGCGGGCGCGGCGACCGTGCTCATACCTCGATCACCTCCGTGCGCGTATACGGATCGCCGCTTTTCGGCACGCTCGGATCGTTTTTCCACTTCGGATATTTCTCGAGCGATTTCTTGATGAAGCCGTAGTTGACGAGATCCTTCACCACGGTTTCGGCGGTCAGGTTATCCATGAACGCCCGGTCGCCGGTGAGGACCACCTTTTTCAGCTCGTCCGTGACGACCTGGGTAGCCGACGGATAGGGCCAGGCCTGGAAGTCAATGCGGTCCTGGTGCCAGTCCACGTGCTTGATGGCCAGCGGATTCTTGTAGTAGGCGGGATCGTAGAAGTTCATTGCCCGGTCGATAACCTCGAACGGGAATGGCAGGTAGTTCTTGCCGTCCTTCGAGAGCAACCGCGCGGTTTCCTTGCGGTTCACGGCCATGAAGAGTTGCGCTTCGACAATGGCGTTGTGCACCCCCTGCGCCCAGGCTGCACGATCGGGGTCCATGGCGTCGGCCTCGTGCATCACCACCACGCAACACGGATGTCCCTTCCAGACGTCGCCGGTGAAGCGCAGCATCTTGGCGCCGGCCTTGATCTCGCCCAGGGCATTGAAAGGCTCGGCGACAATATAAGCATCGATCTTCCTGGCCGCGATGGCCGGGGGCATATCCGGTGGAGCCAGCACCAGCAGGTTGCATTCCTTGGGCCCGAGCTTTGCGTCCTGCGGCCGGATCACCGGCGTGATACCGGCATTACGCAACAGCATTTGCGCAATAATGTTGTGGTTCGAGTACCAGAACGGCACGGCCAACTGCTTGCCGCCGAAATCCTTGAAGGACCGGATGCCGGTGTGGCCGCCAACCACGAGGGCCGAACCATTGGTATGGTCCCAGGCGGTGATCTTCACCGGGAACTTGTTGTTGTAGCGCATCCAGATCGGGATCGGGTTCAACATGTGCGTGAGGTTGAACTTGTGCGCCTGGAAGGCTTCCACCAGAGGCGACCAGCCGCGGATCAGCGTCGGACGGACGGAATCGATACCCTCTTTCTTGAAGAGGCCGTTTTCATGTGCGATCAGCAGCGCCGCCGCATCCGTGATCGGGATGTAGCAAATCTTGACGACCGGATCGAATTTTTTGTCGGCCCAGCCTCTTCTGGACGCCAGCGCAGCCGCGCCGCTGAGAGCGGCGAGCGCTCCCGCCTTCAGCAGCGTGCGCCGGGTGAGTTCCGTGCCCAGAGCGCCGCCGAAAAGCGGCTCCTCCAGCACCAGGTTGGGGTCGTTTATTCCGTCGCCTTGTGTGTCGTAGTCGAGCGGTGTGATCACACGCCGATCGTCATGTTTATCGTTTCGCCGTTTCGCCATTTTTCGTCTCCTTTCCGTGTTGCAACAGGATTTGCCTGACGCCTGCGGTCAGGCGCGCGTAATGCCGAAAGTATCAGCCGCGGATATCGCTTCGTGGTTGGAACTCGAACCGCGTTGCGCCTCGGTGTCGTCGTCGGTTTCCTCCTCGGTTTCGGAGGCATCCTCCTGCGACTTGGTTGCTTCTTCGAAATATCTCATCAGACTTGCGCGCGCTTCCTGCACGGCCGGGTCCTGCCGTTCGCGCGGACCGCTGAGGTTGATCGGAATGTCATGGAAGATCCGGCCGGGCTTTCCGGCCATGATCAGGGCGCGGTCCCCCATCAAGACGGCTTCGTCGATATCGTGTGTGACGATCACGATATTGATACTGAGGCGCTTCGCGATGGAGCGGACGTCGCGTTGCAAGGCCGCCCGGGTGAAGGCGTCAAGCGCCGAGAAGGGCTCATCCAGCAGAAGCAATTCGGGCTCCATCACCAGAGAACGGGCGAGCGCTACGCGCTGCTGCTGTCCGCCCGACAGGTCCTGCACATTGGCATGGGCGAAGTCCTGCAGATCGACGAGACGAAGCGATTCGGCGACCCGGCTTCGGATTTCCTCCTTGGGCCGGTGCGCGAAGTGAAGGCCGATACCGACATTTTGAGAAACCTGCATCCAGGGGAACAGATGGGGCGCCTGGAACATCATGACCCAGCGGGGCGACGGATCTTTGACCAGCGTATCATCGATATGCACCGTGCCATCGGTCGCATTGAGCAGACCGGCGACGATGTGGAGCAGAGTCGACTTGCCGCAACCGGAACGCCCTATGATCGCAAGCGCATCGCCCGGCTGTGCTTCCAGTGCAACCTGATCAAACGTGGGCGCGCCCCGCGCGCTGTAGCGATGGGTCAGACCCTGGATCTTGATATGGACTCCGCGTTTTGCCATCTATAATCTCCTCCACCGGCAATAATCCTCTATAAAGCAGAAGTGGGTGACGGCGTTAACATCGTGCGGGAACCGGGTAACTTTCACACAGCAAAAACCGGTACATGCCGCTCTTTACGATCCAGATCGCACCCTCACTCGGCGAAGATTCTGTCCGCCTAACGCTAATGCCACTTACCGAAACTGTCAGTTATCACTTCACCTAGGCGCTCGTGAGGCGCGAATAGACCTCTTTCATCCGGCGGCCCAGCTCGTCCTCATCCACCAGTCCGCGCTGGATCATCGTATGAGCCAGCGTCAGGAGCTGCCGCTCCGGCTGAGGGACATCACTGTAAATAGTCTCGGAAAGATCGTCTTCGGCGGCACGCCGCTCGAGCAAAGGTAGCGCGCAGGCTTCGGCGGAAAGCGCGTCGCACGTCGCTTCAAGGTTGACCTTCCAGGGGGGATCGGGGTTGGTCACGCCGTATTGCGCAGCCAGGTCCCCCCATACCCTTCCGTGCCTCCGGATGGCCTCAAGCAGCGAAATCGGGGACGGTTCCGGTTCCTGCCGGGGCATCCCGGCGCCGTGATGATTCTCGTCCGAAGTAGTCATGGCTCGCTCCTCAATGATCGTGATGTACCGGATGGACCGCCGGGTGCACCGTGCGCTTGGCATTCGCTTTAATGCCTGGTTTCGGCACCGCCACGCCAATCAGGCAATCCCGCGTCACGATCTCGGCCAGCTGATCTTCGGTCCAACCCTCCGTGCCGGCGGGTCGCGTCGGCAACACGATGTAACGGGTCTTCTGGTTCGAGTCCGCGACCCTGATTTCCACGTCAGGGGGCAATTGCAGGCCGAATTCCGCGAGCACCTGCCGCGGCCAGCGAACCAGCCGGCGACGATAGTTCGGGGTTCGATACCACTCCGGTGAATTGCCGAGGATCGGCCGCGGGTAGCACGAGCAGAGCGTGCACACGACCACGTGTTTCACCTTGGGCGTGTCCTCGAGGACGCGCAGGTTGCAGTAGTCGCTCGGCGTGCCGAAGCCGGTCGGTGGGCTGTTGATCCAGTCGACACCGACTTCCAGGCTGGCCTTGACGCCATCGGCCACCGCAAGCTTTTTGTACGCGGGATCCAGCCACGCCTTGGCGACCAGGCGCGCCGCGGGCAGCGGGCCGAGGGAATGGACGTATTCCGTCCAACGCCGATGGTCCTCGGCGGAAAAAAGCCCTTTTTCGATAGCAAGCTCGCGCACGGCCATTTCGAGCACCTCGAAGTCGCTGACTTCGTCAACCATCGGAGCAGGCGGTCTATGCCCGTGCTCATCTTCTTTATGTTTGTCTGACATTTCCTTTTCCTCTCTGTTCAGTGTCCGTTAACCGGCTATGCCTTCTCCAGCCAACGCTCGGAAAACTCGGTCTCCACCGTGTCGTTCGCATACAGGTCGGGATAATCCGGCCAAAGATCTTTCTGCTGAAACTTCACGCTGTAGAACCATTCGGGCTTGTCGGTGTTGTCCCATGCCTCATCTTCCGCCGCAGGGCTTTCATAGACCACCGCCGCCACCGTACCGAGCGCGCCGCGCGTGTAGACCTGGCAGCGGGTATAAAAAATATCGGGCAGATCCCGGATCCGCACACGGTCGCCCACCTTGAACTTGGCCGGGCCCGCCTCGCCCTTGAAACACTGGGGGTCGCCTTTGCCGGTGGCTTTCTTGGCGTGGTGAGTTCTATCGTGCTGACTTTTGCTCATGGCGCTTTTTCACCTCCTCAATCTTGTTGACCAGTTCAGTGAGTGTGACGTATTGCTTGTCGACCAGGATCCGCGCAGCGGTCAGCAGCCACCGCCCGTAATACGGCAGACCAAGGTACTGCGTCTGGCCGAGATCGACATTCTGCCGGCGGCGGCGCTCTTCGGCGTTCCAGACACCGCGCCACCCCAGGCATTCGCAGGTCGCGAAGGTGTTGAGCTCCCACTGTTCTTCTTGCTTTTCTTCCCACGCGATGGGCACATCCGGCTCGCCGCCGACATCATGCGACGATCGCAAATAAGCCCGGTAAAGACTGTGATCAATAGCATCGGGATATGGCGCGTGCTGTGGCACATGGAGGGCAGGCTGCAGCAGACCGACAAGGTTAAGGTGTTTCAGCACTTCGCTGCGCGTTGACATGGTTTTTTGACTCCTTGTGTAGATTTGGGACAAATCAGCCGCTAAATCTTTGAACCATTCTCAGAGCCTTTAAGGGCTTTAAGTACTTCATAAGAATTTAATTATTTTCTTTTATAAAATTTGCTTATGAAATTCTTATTCTTCGCTTGTCCGTCTTCAATTGGCACATAAAGCATTATGAGATTTGGGTCTGTAATATGATCTTTTTGTAAAAGCCATTCCCCAAAGTCTCAAATGTTCGTACGATGCGTAGAATGAATAAGAAAACCGATGGTGTCTAAGATTTTATTGTGATTGCTGATATAAGGATTTCCTATAGATCATTTATTAATCGATTTAAAAAACTATGTCTCTACGCTCCATCCGATATTTTGTCGCAGTAGCAGAAAATCACAGCTTTACCCGGGCAGCGGAATTGTTGTACATCTCGCAACCCAGCCTGTCGCAGCAAATCAAACTTTTGGAGCAATCGCTGCACGTGCAGCTGCTGGATCGTTCCGGGCGGAACGTGCGTCTCACCGATGCCGGCGAGGTTTATCTGTGCTATGCCCGCCGCGCCTTGCGCGAGCTGGATGCGGCAAAACGCTCCATCATCGATTTGCAGGACCTGAGCCGCGGTTCGCTGCGTCTGGCGATGACCCCTATCACCGATTTTCTGACGCGTCCCTTATTGGAAGGCTTTAATGCCCGCTATCCCGGCATCACCGTGAGCATTCTGGAAATGTCCCAGAATCAGATCGAGGCTGCCCTGACCGGAAATGGCGGAGACGATATTGACGCCGGCATCGTGTTCACGGATACGTTCTCATCCGAAGCGCGTTCCAACGAAATAGAAAAACACCTGCTCTTTGTTGAAAAGCTCAGCCTTGCGGTCGGTAATGCCCACCCGATTGCCGAACAGCGGACGCCGCTGAGCATAAATCTGCTGGAGCAGGAATCGCTGGCGCTGCTCACCACCAAATTTGCGCTGCGGCGTCACGTCGACCAGTATTTCCATGAAAACGGCATCACGCCGCATATCGCGATCGAAACCAACTCCGTCAGCGTCATCGTGGATATCGTCCGCCATGGGCGGCTCGTCTCCGTGCTTCCCAACACGATTGCCAGCGACCAGAGCGGAGTGACTCCGATCATGCTGCAACCGCAATTACCCCACCACACGATCACGCTGATCCGCCGGAAAGGCGCCCATCGAAGCGCGGCCTGTCGCGCCTTTACAGAATTGGCGGCGGATTGGTGCGTTCGCGGCTGTCAGGTAACGCTGAAATGTCCGTTACTCGACAGTTCCTGCAGACACTATGCGCAGGATGACGACGAGAAGACGCCATTGGAACGACTTTAGGTTCGATGCGATCCGGCTGGCGACCGGGGACGCAATGCTTTAAATTTGCCCGGGTTTGACAACCCGTGCCCCACGTGGGACATGTACCGCGTTGTGATGCAGACATGGAAATGGCGCATGAGAAGATAACCTGGAGTTGCGATGGCCGGACTCTCTCCATCGGCCTCGATCGCGCCGGAACGGGTCCGGCGATTCTCCTGCTCCCCGCGCTCAGCTCTATTTCGACTCGACGCGAAATGCATCCGCTGCAGCAGCGGCTCGCGCGGTCGTTCACCACCCTGACCATCGACTGGCCCGGATTTGGCGAGCAGCCCCGGCCCTACGTCGATTGGCGCCCGGAGATTTACGGGGCGTTCTTA
>Ga0315550_1000320_pt1 | contig 29005 bp, 25 predicted proteins | sample SalMarSW160190MG_2_FD_203100 | JGI IMG/M metagenome (GOLD analysis project Ga0315550, IMG submission 203100) | Salt marsh sediment microbial communities from the Plum Island Ecosystem LTER, Massachusetts, United States - Salt Marsh Sediment SW1601-90 ... | reverse complement strand
GCAGACGCTTGTGTCGCCTATATCATACACAGAGAATTCGCCAAACAAACTGCCCGTCGTAACGCTGCCGAAGAATCAGAGCATCCTGAGCGATTCTTCGGCGAAGTCCCGGGCATTCGGGTCCGCATGAAATGAGCCACACAGCTCTTCTGTTTTTGTTCCTTTTCTCCGCTGGTCTGATCCTGGCCTTTGTAAAGCACCCTATCTACGGCGTGTTGGCGTACATGCTCGAGTTTTACATGTCACCATCACAAGCCTGGTGGTCCACGGAAGTCTTAGATTTGCGTTGGTCATTGTTCGCCGCCGCCGTCACGATGATCGCCACGATGATACATCCCTCCTCCGTCTCCAGACCGCCCTGGTACAAGACGGCCCCGGCTTTCTGGCTGATCGTCTTTACAATATGGTTATGGATTCAGACGCCTTGGGCATTGAACGCGGACAATCAGTTCTTTATGGCCGCTCTGTTCAGCAAGTATGTACTTTTATACGCCATGCTCTATACCTGCCTCTCAGAACCGAAACAGATACGGCTCTTTTATTTTGCCCACATACTCGGCTGTTTTCTCTGGGGCTACATGGCTTACGAGAATCCCGGTTCCGGCGGCCGCCTGGAGAACATCGGCTTTGGAGACGTCGCGGGGTCGGCCTTTGCCGCGATGCAGCTGGGAACAGGCATCGCCTTCGCGGGCTTTGCCTTCCTGGCCACCTCCGGAATCCGGAGATGGGTCGCATTTTCCACGCTGCCGTTCATAGTCAATGCCATTGTACTGACGGCAACGCGCGGAGCCTTCGTGGGGCTTCTGGGGGGCGCCCTGTCAAGCATATACTTTACCCCTAAATCGCGCCGTCGCACCGTTTTCCTTATGTTGGCGATTGCGCCTGTGCTCCTTTTCATGCTGGCGAATAATTTATTCTGGTCCCGGATGTCCACGATCCTGCCCGACGCCACGACGGAGCAAAGGGATGAAAGCGCCGAGTCCAGGATTATTATCGCGCAAGCCAATCTCCAGATGTTCCTGGACCATCCGATGGGGGTTGGGCACCGGGGAAACGAGATACTCAGCCCCGGCTACCTGCCGGTCGAACTTCTGACCAACAAAAATGGCACTCTGGTCCGGGCTGCGCATAATACATTCATGGCCGTGCTCGTTGACCACGGTTTCATCGGATTGATCCTGATTATTCTATTGCACTTGTCCATCGCGCGTTCCCTGATACGCGCCAGGTTCAATTCATCTTCAAGCCTGGGAGGCGAGTTTGGTCTCTATGTGGCGGCGCTGGGTTCCTCACTGGTGATTTATTGGGGGAACGCCCAGTTTGCGAATTTCACCAAGTCAGAGGTGATCATATGGATCGCGGCGCTCGCGGCGGCGCTCGAATGGATGGCGAATGCAATCCCGCAATCCAATGGATCCGGGGCGACCGTGGTTGAAGACGCCGTGGAAAGCGACGAGGGCCAGAACGCTACGATTCCCTCCGCGTAATCAAGGCCTTGACGTGCTTCGCTGTCAGGAAGAAAGAAGAAAAATACAACAGGACGTACTTCAGTGAAAACCTGTACTTGAGCGAGTGCAAAATGGCGGAACGCCCGGAAATGAATTCGTTGATCGCCATCCGGTGCAGCCCCAGATAGGCAAGCTTGCTGCCGTATCTCGACGGACATACGCGCTGCATGACATCACCGAATTCCTCCATCAATAGCGCCAGCGCATGTGTTGTCTGTTCGAGCTGCTCAAGTCTGACATCAAGGTCACAAAGGCGTGCGCCGCCATGCTCCCGATATTTCAGGCACAGGACCTTCGGAACATATCGGGCCTTTTGGGTTCGATGAATGCGCAGCCAGAGAAGGCTTTCGTGCGCCTTCAATTGCTCATTAAACCGGTTTCCACGAAGCGCCTCCCGGCTGAAAGTTAACCAGAAATCGCCCTGGATACGGCCGCAGAGATATTCCTCGAAGTTGATCTTCCCGGCGGGCATTGGCATCGTCCCGCTCTTCTGTCCTGATTCCGCGTCCAGGCAATCGAACCATACAACTTCATAGCCTTCATGCCTTGTCCTTTCAAACTCCTCGACCACGGTGCCAAGGGCGTCCGGCACCAGTTCATCATCATCATCGAGGGTCGTGACATAGTCGCCTTGCGCCATGTCGAAACCACGATTCCTAGCAGTTAGAGCTCCGCCATTATCAGGCATTCTTGCATATTGAATCCTGGAGTCCTTCAGCTGCGAAACCACCTCCGATGTGCCATCCGAAGAGGCGTTATCCACGATAATGAGTTCGAAATTATCGTAAGTGCCGCTTAACACGCTATTGATTGCCCGGGGAAGCAAGCGACATCGATTGTACGTGGTCAGAACAACGGTGATTAACGGTTTACTCACGGGCCCGTTCTCCATAGTGCCTGTACGCGGAAGGATATTGATCTTGCCGGCATCTAGCTTGTCCGCATGGTCCCAAGCATGACGTCCCGAAGCCGACCGGACAACCGGCGGTTATCGTACGCACGCAATACTTCCTCGTCGATGCGCAGCTCCCGGCCAGATTTCCAGCCTTCGTAGAGCGTCACGATTGCCCCCTTTATCGCCTCGACGTTGTCATCAGCGACAATACCGACGCCAAGCTCGTTCACCATCCTCGCCGTTGCACTGTGATGCTCGGCGATGGCGAGAATCGGACGCGCCAGGGAAAGATACTCGTACAGCTTCCGCGGCACCTGGAGGGGGAATCCCGTCTGAATGAGAATCAACGCGCTGGCACGCCGCTGGAATTCAAGCGCATCATCGTGTGACACTCGCGGAATAATTTCAAGGACGTCACGTATTGCTTCCGAACGCAGCTCCAATTCGATTGCCGGATCGGTGATGGATACGCCGCCCACCAGCTGAACCCGGAAAGTTCTTGCCGGTATCGTACCTTCACGCACGAGCTCCACCAAAGCTCTCAGGAAATTCAACGGATTCCTGGACTGATACAAGGCCCCCGCATGAACGAGGGTAAACTGCTCCGTAGAACCCTGGCTTTCACTGGGCATGTCTTCGAAACCGTTTGTAACGGTGACGAATCGGCCTGGGTCGATATTCGAGTACCGCGTCATGAAGTTTTGCCTTAGCTCCTCCGTGTTGGCTATCACGAAACTGGCGGCGTTGACGCACCTGGACTCCATCGCCTTCTGAATCCACCGCGATAACGGTGTCTTGAGGCTCATGTTTGGATTGCTGACCCATGGATCGCGGAAATCCAGTACCATCGGGATACCGCTAAGCTTGTGAAGGCGGAGCGCGGCCAGCAGGCAACTCCAGGGGCCTCCGGTCGCATAAATGCAATCGACGCGGTCTGTTTTGACGATTCGATGAGCGCGATTTACCGCATCCGGCACCCATCCGATATGTTCATCCGGACATGACAGCAGATCGGTGATCGTGTCCTTGAATTGGCGGAAGATGCCGGCGGCAGGCGCGGCATTTACCGGCGGCGGTGTTTTTTTGCCGGAATCGACGGACGAAACGCCGGGCGTTTTGCGGCCGAAGGCGGCCTTTATCGCCAGAAGGCGCTCCAGCGGCCTCCTTGCCGCGGCCCTCACGACACGAATCGATGGGTGCACTTCCTTGCACAAGCCCCGGTCGAGCAATGCCGATGCACGAAAGCATTCTTCTTTGACCGTGACGACCGTCACCCGGTCACCCTGCTCCGCCCAGCGATTCGCGAAGTAGAGCGTTCGATACGTACCGCTGCCGGCATCCGGCGGGAATACGTAGGCAAATGCCAGAATGTTGAGATTTTTTACCATTATGTCAGATCCGCGCGGGATGGATCAGCCTCCAGGCGCGCGGTTGCCCAATCGCCAGGCGGGAACAGGAGGTCCGGCTTCGGTGCGTGATCCCAAAAGCCTCATAACGGAGGTCGAGAGGTCGCGTCCACGACCGAGGACAGATGATCAAAACATTCCGTTGCCACGGTCTGCCATGTGCGACGCCGTCCGTGTTCAGATATTCGCCGGCTGTCCCATTGGCGGGACAGGCCCGCGGTGAGCGCTTCCGTCATGGAATCAACATCCGCCGCGGCGAGGATCCCGACGTCCGCATCGTTGATGACACCGGGATTACCGCCCACCGGCGTCGTGATGCAAGGCAAACCGCATGCCATGGCCTCGAGGAGAACATTGGCGGAACCCTCGCGCGATGTCGCCAGACAGAAGACGTCGGCCGCGCCATACCAGTATTTCATCATTGCGGAGTCCTGCGCCCCGACGAGATGGACCTTGTGCGTGATATGGTGGCGCTCGGCCGCTTCGTGAATGGAGGGACGCGCATCCGCCTCGTGGTCAGGTGATCCCACAATATAGACGTGCAGGTCCGGGAATCTCCCGCTGAGCCGGCCCGCGGCCTCTACCAGAATCGGATACCCTTTGGATTGGTGAAGTCTCCCGACCGACAAGGCAATACGGCCGTCGGCCGGCAAGCCGAGGCGTTCACGTGCCAGCTTGCGGTCAACGGGCTGAAAGGTTTCCGAGTTGATTCCGTTGGGGATTACGACGACTTTGGACGGAGGAATGCCCGCGTCGACCACGATGTCCTTCAGTTCCTGGGAGAGCGCAACGATAAGCCTGGCTTTACCGAGCGACCATCGAATCCAGGGTCTGCGCCAGAACTCTTTGAAAAAAACGTTGATGTCATCACCCCGCAGCGTGATGGCCAACGGAACACGGAAGTGGCCGGCCAGAATCGCGGCGGCGGCGCCGTCGGGATACGCCCAGTGCGAATCAATAATATCGAAGGGAAACTCATCTCGCACTTTGCGCAGGCAGGCAAGCGAACCGGCGGCTAAAAGCGGCGCGTCCACCGTCTTGCACAGCTTGGGAATCGCCGGAAAACGGGGATGCTCAACCGGAATTCCGTAGTAGTCCTCGCTCACCGGCACCATGGAATAACGGTAATATCGTTCACCAAAGACACGTACGCGGGGAAACCACGGCACGGGCGCCACCACGCGGAGATTCGCCAGTTTTGCCAGCGCCAGAATCCGTTCTTTGACAAAGAGACCGTGGGCCGGTTGCTGCTGATTCGGGAAAAGGGTCGTAAATGTGAGGATACGCGGAGAGGAATGGCGCACGTTACCCCTGCTTTTCAGGAAAAATTGACCGGAACATACGCTGGATTCCGGAGAGATTGCTGCGAAAAACCCTGATGTCTCCCGTATCCGGAATGGGTATCCGCGGAAGCGCAAACCGCGGCGCATGACGGTTTATCGACCCGGGAATCTGCGTGAAGGCGCATACATAGCCTGCGCGCCGGACCGCCTGCTCATCCGAGGGGCGAAAGTCGCTGCGCCCTCCGTTGGGATACGCAAAGCACCAGCACGTCCCGCCCGTTTCCTCCTCAATACGCTGGCGGCTCTTCTGAAGCTCGGCTTGCGCCTCGTCCGGCGTGACCGCGGCGAGGATCTGATGATTGGCGGTATGTGAGCCTATCGTCATTCCCGCCGAAACCATTGATCGGACCTGGTCCCAGGTCATCATGCCGTATACCGTCTTATCGCCGTCAATCGACCCGGCGGGACTGAACTGCTGCTCCAGTTGATCGAGTATCTCCGACTGGCGCGCGCTGGGGAGCATCTTGAAATGCGCGCGAACCCGCGGTTTCGGCGAGGCTGACATCAGCGGCTCAAGCCGGCACATCCGCTCAATGAGCTGGGAAGACGGAACCGCTGACAACAGTTTATCGAGGCGATCGAACCACAGCGACCGGTTCCGGGCCCCGATAAGGTCCGTGGTCAGGAAAAACACGGCATGCAGCCCGTGTCGCTGAAGTATCGGCAGGGCATGAGAATAGTTGTTTTCGTACCCGTCGTCGAAAGTGACCGCGAGAGAGTATCGTGGAGCGGCGCGGGTGCCGTCGATGACGGCGCGGAGCTCATCCCCGGCGAGCACGTTGAACCGTCGCGACACGAACGCCATTTGCTCTTCGAATTCATCGGTGAAGAGCGTGTTGGGTGGACGTCGCCCATCCCAGCGCCGATCCCTGGGGATAACGCGGTGGTACGTGAGGACGAGCAAATCCCGGCTGGACAGGGTTTCCCCCAGCCGGAACGCCCCACTCAGAGACAGTAGTGAAAGCGCAATCTGTTTGACTGCACCCGCCATCACCGATGATAAAGCCGGATTCCCGGACTGATTCTCTGGACTGTTATTGCCGTCATGGGCCGGTTCCTGCGATGCCCGGCTCATTTCCTATTTCATAAATACCGCATGAGTAACTTGGATAGAAATACATGTGGTGAATGGGCCTTATCCGTCCGTATCCCGCGTCTTTTATGAGCCGCTCGAAATGAATCTTATTGAAGAAAATGATGTAGACAGGGCGGGGTCTTGCGGTATATGAGGCGAGGATGTTATCCACCACCTTTTTCAACGTCTTACCGAAAAATGGATTAAAGAGAAATACTACATTGATGTCATCGGGAACGACAAAGTCCGCCGCATCGGACTGAATGACCTCCACATGTTTCGCCCGGCGATGACGCAACCTGTCGATGTTCGTCTTCGCTATCCTGTTGAGATGCGCCGAAATTTCCACCCCGAGCACCTTCCTGAACGGATGGGTAGCCGCAACAGCGATTACCCTGCCCTTACCGGACCCGAAGTCGAGAAATGAAACGTCTGCGGCGGAAATCGGTATGTATTTGAGCGCATGGTGGATCGCCGAATAACCGATCGGCGTGTACTCGACCGAGTCCTCACGATCGATTCCGATATCCGCCAGTCTGACCATGCCGTTCGTTTCGATCCCCAGGCGCCGATCGTGATAATCATTGACGAAACGGTAATCCAGCTCCTGCAGGAAGCGTGTGATCCCGAATTCGCGCACGAAAGCCCACGCCTTATCGCGGACACGCCAATATTGCGTGAGCCTGGTCAACCGCCCTCCCCTGGAGCGAATGCGGCACTTTCCATGTGCCCTCCGGATGTAATGAACGCGGTTCGCCCGGTAAAGGATCAGGCCGTTTTGCGGGCGGGTCAAGCACACCCGGTAAAAGATATTCAAAAACCCGCGCCCGTGCCGCTTGTCACCCAGATTGCCGTTCATGCAGGTCCTCAGAGAACGCTTTTGGAGGGGTTTTCCATGCCGCCGGTCAGGAGGGTTGCATAAAGGGCCGCGTAGTCGCGGGCCATTCGCTCAACCGAGTAGCGTTCCCTGACAACGCTACGGCCCCGGTCGCCGACCCCGGCCAGGTCCGGTGCTGCGAACGCCTTATCCATGGCCGCGGCGAGCCCCTCGGGATCGGCGGGTGCGCAGAGCCAGCCGCACTGCGCTTCGCCCAGCACATCCGGAATCGCGCCGACGGCGGTCGCCACGATCGGAATGCCGGCGGCCATCGCCTCGAGCAGGGTGAGCGGCAGCCCCTCGTTGAGCGAGGAAATAACGTAGATATCTATCTTGCCCAGAAACCCGGCGGTGTCCAGACTGAACCCCTCGAACCGGACATCATCGGCGATGGACAGGGATTGTGCCAGTTGTTCCAGATCCGCCCTCAACTCGCCATCACCCAGGATACGCAAACGCACATGGGGATTTCGCTTTCTTAATATCGAGAAAGCCCTCAGCAGGTTCGCATGATCCTTGACCGGATCGAGACGGGCGACGTTCCCGAAGGTCGTGATTTCACCGTGTGCGCGGGGTGGTATTGCCAGAAATCGGGACAGATCTATTCCGTTGTCGATGACGCCGAGCTTCTTGCCCGGCAGAAGATAGGCCTTGCGGAAGGCCCCGTGAACCTGAGTGGAAACAGATACTATCTTGTTACTGATCAAACACGACAGCCAAAACAAAACTTTCGCCCCGCGGGACATCCGAAGCGTGGCGGTACCGTGCAAGGTGTTCAGGACGACGCGGGTCCCCGCCCACCGCCCCGCGACGGCCCCGTAATGGTGCACCAGATGGTTGTGCGTATGCAGAACATCGATCCGGTTTTCCTGCAGATAGCGCTTGAGGCGCCGGAGCGTACCGAAGTGAAAACCCGGCGGCTTCTCCAGCGTCACGATTTCCACGTTGGCGCTCCGAAGCGCATCGATATCGACGGGCAACGGACCCAGGTCGCGCAGACAGACAACCCGCACCGAATGGCCCTGCCGGCTTTGCTGAACGGCAAGGCTGGCCGCCACCTGCTCCGCCCCGCCACAATCCAGGCTGTCGACTAGTTGGACAATGCGCATGAAAATCCATTCAAGGCGGCTGTGCGTAACCCCGGCCTCACGGGAGCTGTTCCCGCGAAACCGATTCGTGTGGCCCTGAGGCGCGGCAGGCGGAGCAAGGCTCCCGATTTCCTCCGGATCGAACACAATGCGAATTCAAGAGATGGCATATCGCTAGCAGAATTTTCGTTTCTTCCAGTGTGTTTTACCCAGTATCCGGGTCCGCACCCAGCGATACTCCGGATTCACGCCGCGTTCCCGCAAGATGCGCGCGGCAGGCAGGAAGCGCCTGGGGCAGACTGCCCACGTCGTCAAGCCTTTCGCGGCGGCAATGGAGGCGAATTGTCGAAGAACCGCAACAAGGTCGCTTCTTGTCCCGCGAGACGTCAAGGGCCGGATTTCGTGAACAAGCATCGCCTCTCCAGGGAGGGAAAGCGTGCCGGTTGGCGCCGGCAACTCGGCGCCGACGGACGTCCACACCAGTGTCCGTTCCGACCCGTCGAGAGTGACAATCCAGGCGGTTTTCTTTTGCCGCAGGAATTCGCGCGCCTTCGACATGACATCCTCGGTAAGCGTGTCAGGGAACGTCATCGCCAGATCGGCCAGACCGCCAAGGGTGATTTCGTTGACGCAAGCCTCGCGCCGTCCCTGACCATCCCGGTCCGCCGAATCGACCGAAACCACCCATGACTCCTCTTTACCGAATAGCGGATTGCGCAAAAGCTTTCGCCACGCCGCCTTGGCGCCTCCGCGTCTGTACGAATGACGCGTGTCCTGCCATTTTCCCTGCGCTGCCTTCAGCACCCGCTCCAGGGGCGGTGATTGCCTGACCAGCCTTTTGGCCGACTCACGCAGCCAGCGGTACGTCCTGCGGATGGCGGATCGATACCCGGGGGCGTATACGATAAACACATGATTTTGCCGAACATGGTTGGAAAACCGGTGTTTAAAGGACTCGTCGCCCCGGCCAAAATCGAATTCCCCGACGTCGGCCGTCTGCAGGTACTCGAATAGATGCCAAAGCATCGCCTGGCCGGGCGCAAGCTCCCAGAGATCGATATCGAACGACGGCTTGTACCAAAAATACTTGCCGTCGAACAAGGAACCGAAATGATAGGCAACGGCCCGCCCGCCCAGTTCGAGCACGGAAAACCGGATTTCCTTCTGCGGGCCGATGCGCTCCAGGAGATTCCGGTAAAAAGCGACGTAATCCCCGTCGAGGAATCCGCTGCGGCGGCCGGCCATGGCGCTGCGGCGGATATGCTGCTGGAAAAACTGCGGCAGATGAACCGCCGCTTCGGCGGGGTCCTCGATATGGCGAAAGACCAGTTTGTCCGCGCGCCTCAGACGATTGACCGCCCTTTTCAGCTTGTCCATGGACGACTTCAGGACATCCTGCTTGTCGGCCGCCAACAGCATGGTCGGGCAGGAATCTCCCGGCATCCCGACTATTGCGCGTTGCCGGCGGCGCGGCAGGTTCCGGATGCAATCGGCGAGCAGGGATGTTTCGGGAACATTCTCCAGCAGGATCTCGTCCCACTCTCTTGCGTGCATGCTCAGGGTATCGAGGCAGATCTCGAGCGCCGCCCCGCCCTCACCGGGCTCCGCGAGGAAGTGGTTGTAATCGGAAACGGAGTAACCCAGGAACCGAAGGCGCCGCCCCGTGAGCACCAGCGGAAGGATGCCAACGATCCGGCCCTGGCGCACTACGACCGGAGTGAAAAGGCGGCAGTTTTTCCCCAGGCTTTGCCACCAGGCCGCTATCCACGCGAAATGCTGAAAAATTTCGCTTTTGCCCGTTGCGGCATGGAGCCGGGTCCAGTCTGCGGAGAGCGCCTCGAGTTCCGCAAAGTCCGTCAGGACTCTGCACTCCAATTTATCTTCCACGGCTGCTGCCCACGTGGAAAAGGACGGGATGGCCATGTCGTGTCTCATGCGCGGGATCAACCGCTGCTTCGTGACCGGCGCGCAGCGACCCCGGACATTGAGTCACGCGGAGAAGCGCCGGCATACGTCATCTGCGTTCCACCGCCAGTTCAGCCGGCGGTCGACTTTTTGCCGCGCACGGGTCCCGAGTTCCCGGCGCAATTCCGGATCCTCGCAGAGGCTGACAAGGGCCTGTTCGAGCGAGGCGGCATCCCCCTCCTTGAACGCAATCCCTTCCACGCGATCGTCGATGATATCGAAAAAGTTGGGCGTGGCGGGAACGACCACGGGCTTGCCGAGCGCCATGTACTCGATGACCTTCATCGGGGAGGCATAGAATGTCGCGCGCGGGCTGACCGCCACGTCGAAGAGGGAAACGTAATCGGGCACCTTCTCGTGGGGGATCCGGCCGGTGATGCAAACGGAGCGCCCAAGCCCCAACTCTTCCACCCTCTTTTCGAGCGGCTTCTGATACGGACCCCCTCCCACGATAAGCAGGAAGGCCTTGTGCCCGCTTTTTACCATGCTCGCGAACGCATCCACCAGCAGTTCGAGCCCATGCCACGGCCGCAGAATGCCGGTGAACCCTATCACAATGTCGTCCTTGGAAATTCCGAGCTCATGGAGCAAGGCGGTGTCTTTCGGCCTGGGCACGAAACGAATCGGGTCGACGCCGTTCGGCATCACGATGCATTTTCCGCGCGGAACGCCGATCGACTCGAGATACTGCTTCAGGGGAGTCGACACCACCACGGTTTGCGTCGAATGGCTGCAAATCCAGCTTTCCATCCGCGAGGCGACCTTGCGGAAGGCGAGCCGTTCATCCTGTTCGGTGCTTCGTTCCATGGCCAGAGGCGCGTTGACCTCCAGGCAAACCGGGACACCGTACATCTTCCCGGCCTGCACCGCTCCCGCATTGAAGGTGATGTACCGGTCATAGATGAAATCGGGCTTGAAGGTGCGTATGGCCCGGGCCGTTTTCCAGAAGCAGTATCCGGTGTAGGAGATTTCCAGGAGCTCGTACAGGGCGTGCGGGATCATTCGCTTCACGCGTTCCAGCATCTTCGATTTCCGCGAAGTCTCGCCCGGCGTTTCGCCGGTGGGTCCGATTACCTGCACTTCGTGCCCCAATTCGCGAAAGGCCTTGACCATTTCCCGAATATGTATCCCCTCGGCCCCATCGCCCAGTGTTCTATGGTGGTACAGTATTTTCATCGTGCTCCCAACTGCAAAACCGCCGCTTTAATAAATAGACGTTCTAATGCTCACGCGATGCCTGATCGCCCCAATATCCCAACCCGCGATGCCGCACTTCCAAAACAAATGGTTACCGGATATCCCGGCGGCTGTCCGCCTTACCGCTGCGATGTTCGGACAGGAAAGTTTCACCGCGCGCCCGGCCGCGGTGTCGGCCCCGGAAGCCGTGACCCTGGCCCTTCTGAGAGAATTTCGGAAAGCTAGCTGCGATTGGCCAACCGCTTCAATACAGACGAACCCCAGCTCAATATGAGATATAGCGGCGGACCGTAAAGCCAGCGCTTCAAGGCAGCGCTCCAAACCGTGTCCCGGGGGGCGCGCGCTCCGATCAGAACAGTCCAACGGCCCAGCGCCCCTTCACCGGCAACACGCGTCAGCTCGACTTCGTGCGTAAGAGATTTGTCGAAGATCAGCGCGTCGCCTTTATGCATATCAAGATCGGTCTCGACCCTGCGACCGTGCCCACTCCTGGAATAGAGCACCAGATTTCCATGCTGGTAATCCTTGCCCGGTTCGGACAACGCGACCCAAAACTGCAACAACGGCAGGGGAGCAGGCCCACCATAGTCCTGATGCTTCGTGAGCATTCCCTTGTTGCCGTAGTACTGGGTCACGATCGCGTAATCCAGGAGCGTTTCTTTTTCCGAGCGGTATATCGGGTTGTCCAGCCAGGCGTTCTCTATCTCGTCGCGAATGGCTATGGCTCTGTCAAAAAAGTGGCCGACCATGTCTCCGCGATGATTGTGGAAATATTGATATATGCGCGCGGTGCGCTCTTCCTGGTCATGTGAACGGGGATGAACGTAGTCTTCGATCCTGTCTGTGATAATCCGTTCCTGAATGCGCTTGCTGTGCCGCATAAAATGTTCACACGCATTGCGGTAGACATCGACTTCCTCTTCCGAGTAAAGTTTTTTTATTACATAGAAGCCCTTGTCCTGGGCGAGGAGGTCGCACCTGGCTCTCTCCACGTCAATCATCGATTGACCCCCGACAGATTGATTATCCTTGCTACCGCCTGTTGCAGTAGATCGTGGTTGCGGCCCGGCAGGCTTTCCGCCATGTGCGGCGTAATCAGGCAGTTTTTCAAACGCCGGAAACGGTCAAAATATGACATAGGCTCCCGCCAGAATACATCCGCTGCATAGTAGGCGATTCTGTTTCGCCTCAGGATCGCGTACAGGGCATCTTCGTCTATAACGGCGGCCCTCCCGCAGTTTACCAGAACGAGGTTTGATTTCGCCTTTTCCAGGGTATCCGCCGAGATAAACCGCGCGGTCCCGGAGGACAGGGGAAGCTGGACAAATATGGCATCACAGGCGGCAAACAGGCTCTCGAGGGGCGCGAACGTCATGCTCAGGCGTCTCTCGACTATCTCCGGGTAGCGCCTGCGGTGATAATAAAAAACGTTTGCGCCAAACCCGGTTAGCCTCTTATGAATCTCTCTCCCGATTAATCCATAGCCGACAATCCCCACGTTTTTCCGGTAGAGCGTGTCGGTAACCATGCCGGACCAGTTGTGCGCGCCGTGCGCCTCGCCCGCCGGCCGCGTGATGAAAAGACTCATTAACCCGCCAGGCGTAAGCTCGCGCCGGAGCACACTCGCGTGTGGCAGGCGCTTTAGCGCTGCCAGCAGCAGCGCCAAGGCGTGCTCGGCCACCTCGTAACCGCGGTCTTCGTCGATGACCGCGACCTCAATATGTCGCGCTTCGTTCAGGTGCACCATCCACGACTCGGTGCCCAGAACGACGATTCCGCGCAGGTTGGGGAATTGCGCGACGAAATCGTCGTCGATATATCGTGTCTTGGTAACGATCCAGTCTGCGCGCTTTATATCGCTGTTATCACTAGCGTCAATCATGGTCAGTCCGCGGTCAGCATAGACCTGCCGCGCGGCATCCATTCTCTCGGGGCTCGTGTGGAAGTTTTGAAAAACGACGGTCATCGATTGCGAAACACGGGATGCGAGTCAGTACCGGAACCGGCGATGCCATTCCTCGAGAACCAGCAGTTGCCAGATCTCCCGGTGGTTGGCCGTCTTGCCGCTGCGATGATCATGCAGAAGCCTCCTCACCGCATCCGCATCGAAATACCCCCGGCCCACGGCCTGCGGCGACAGGAGAGTGTCGTGTGCGTAGTCGAAGAGCTCGCCGCGGAACATGATTTCAAGCGGGGTGGGGAATCCCATCTTGCGTCGGCGCACGATTCGATCCGGCAACTGCCCCGCCATGATTCTCTTGAGGATGTACTTGGTGTTGGTGCCATGGATTTTGTATCGTGAAGGCACGGAAGCCGCGTACTCCACGAGCCGATGGTCGAGAAACGGGACCCTCAGCTCGATCGAGGTTGCCATGCTCATCCTGTCGGCCTTGATCAGCAAATCGTCGACCAGCCATGTCTTCGTGTCGAAATACAGCATCCGGCTCAACGGATCCCATCCCCGCGATTGCGTGAAGAGTCCCTCGAGGAATGCGTTGCAGTCGGCATTGCCCTCGACGGCGCAACCGGCGAAACCGCGGCTGTACAGGCCGGCTTTCTTTCCGGACTCATAACTCGAAATTCCGCGGTAACGTTGTTCCAGCGGGCTGCTCGCCAACTCAAGATACTTGCGTATCTTCGAGAACCGGCCGACCTTGGCGGCCAGCCCGCTCAATCCGCGGAATAATCCGGTCCCGAAAATCCGCCGGGCCTTTTCGATCGCCAGGTTGTAGAGATAGAAGTCATACCCGGCAAACAGCTCATCGGAACCCTCGCCACTGAGACAGACGACGACGTGCTCCCGCGCGAGTTTCGATACATAGTAGAGTGATATCGCCGCCGCCTCGGTGACCGGCTCGTCCATGTGCCAGATGTAATCCGGCACGAAATCAACAAATTGCCTGGGGGTGACGCGCGTCTCATGGTGATCGGTCGAGAATGCCGCGGCGACCTCGCGCGCATAGGGGGTTTCGTCGTAATCGGGACCGAAATCATAAGCCACCGAGAAGGTCTTGAGTCCGCTACTGGCGCCGGGTGAAAGCAGCGCAACAACGGCGCTGGAGTCGAGTCCGCCGCTGAGAAAAACACCCAGGGGAACGTCGCTGCGCAAATGCAGGGCGATGGAGTCTTTCAAAAGCCCCTTGATTTCACCTGCGCAATCATCGATGGCGTCATGGCCGCGTTCACCGAACCGGAGGTCCCAGTACCTGGAGATCGTTGTCCGGTTGTCACGCCAGGTGAGCGTGTGCCCGGGCAAGAGCCTCTTGATTCCCGCGTGGAGCGTGCGCTCGCCCGGAACGTAGCCGAAATCCATATAGGCGTCTATCAACGAGACATCGACACTCCGCGGATCTGTCTGAACCGCCAGGATCGATTTAATCTCGGAGGCAAAGAGGAGACCATGAGCGGTTTCCCGGTAATAGAGCGGCTTGATCCCGAGCCGGTCACGGGCGGCGAACAGCTCCCGCTTGCTGCGGTCCCAGACCGCGAACGCATACATGCCCATGAAACGTTCGAGGCACGCCGGCCCCCATTGCTCATAAGCGCAGAGGAGCACCTCGGTATCGCTGCCGGAGCGGAACGTGCAGCCAAGGGCTTCCAGGTCTGCGCGAATCTCCAGGTAATTATAAATCTCGCCATTGAACACCAGCCAGAATCGCCCGCTGCCACTCGCCATCGGCTGGTTCCCGGCTGGAGAAAGGTCCAGGATGCTCAGACGCCGGTGGCCCAAGGCCACACCGTCCGCCTCGAGACAGACCTGACCGGTGCCGTCCGGTCCCCGGTAAGCGATATCGGCAATCATGGCGCCGACATCAGCGGAGCTTGGGGGTGCCGCGAGATCGACGATACCTGCGATGCCACACATGGCCTGGATCAGCCCGGCAGGAAAAACGCCGGATTCGGGACGCAGACCGCGTTCTTGGTATTCATGTCGAAGTATCGATTGGCGAGGAAGTACGGCACTGCATGAACTCTCTTCGGTATGACGGCCCCGGGAAATGGCAACCGGAGCATTCGATGTGGCCTCGCAGCGCGCGGTTGAAATTCCCGCCTGCGTGAGACGCGGCAGCTCAGACGAACTGACGCCACAACAGGCAGAGGTCCGTGTCTTCCGGTGGCGGAAGAATCCGTGCCGCTAGGGAATATTCCGCACGATCCGCGGCCCGAGCAGCTTGGTGACGGAAACCGGCAGTCGTTGCCAGACACGAATCGCCATTCGGTATTTCGGGTTGCCGGGATTGATCTCCGGCAAATGGCCGTGCTCGTCCATCAGATATTGCCAGTTCAGCGGGATCGGCAAGGCGCCCCACTGCTTCTTGAAATTATAAGTGCCTTCGTTGGGGGTCGACCGCCCGAAGTCGAATTCCCGGAAACCACGCTCGATCGCAAAGCGAATCGCCTCCCAGTAGAGCATATGGTTCGGGCATAGCGCCTTATAGTCCCTGATCGACGAGGCCCACGGCACCTCGATCCGCCCCCTGAACCAGGAGGCGATCCCGGCGGCGATTATTTTCCCCTCGTGCAAGACCGCGAGAATCTTGGTTGTTTCGGGAAAAACCTCCAGGACATGGCGGAAGAATTGTTTCGCGTAAACGGGGGTGCCAAGGTCCCGCATGTTCCGCGCGAAAACCTCGTAAAAACCGTCAATCAGGTCGAGGTGGCCGAGCCTGAATTCCAGTCCGCTTTTCTGGGCCTTGCGTATCTGATTGCGCAACTTCGGATCGAACGCCTTCCACAGGTCTTCGGCTGATCCGGTCAGTTCCAGGATCATCGTCACCTTATGCTGCTTGGTGGGCAGGATCTCGGGGCGGCGCGCGACATGACGCAATTCGACGTGCGTCGCCCCGCAAGCACGTCGGATTTTTTCGGCTTCGCCGAGCAAGGCGGCGGTGGCCGTCTCGTTCGTGCAGAGCAGGCCCCCGTAGTTGACAAAAGGCAGAGAGACCAGGAAATTGCCGAATATCCTGCTGCGCATGTGTACCAGCGGCAGGATTCCGCGCCATTCTCCGTTGTCGTCGACCGCGGCGAGGTAATGGCATGGATGTCCGAAGCTTTTGGCAAACACCGTCTTCCATCCCAGACAGTGATATGCCGAGGCTCCTTCGGAGGCACGAACGAAGGAATCCCATTCTGCGCGCTCGCTGTCTACAGTCATTATTTTCATGGACAAACCCGGATCGCTCACCAGGATCGGGACAGTGGCCTGACCGGAATCGCCCCGTCCGATGCGATTGAGGCCGGCTTACGCAAGATCGCTCAAGACTTCGACGATCCTTTCCGCGGCTCTCCCGTCCCACTTTTCCGGTACCTTGCCTGTCGGGACATCACCTTTCAGGACGCCGAATGCATGATGCAGGATCTTTGCGCGGCTGTTTCCGACGATGACGTTCGTGCCCATCTCGCAGGTAATGGGACGCTCGGTATTGTGGCGAAGCGTTATACAGGGCACGCCCAGAACGGTGGCCTCTTCCTGCAGCCCGCCACTATCCGTAATGACCATCTTTGCATGCATGTTCAGATGGAGCAATTCAAGATAACCGAGCGGGTCGGTCATCCACAGCCCCTGGGGTTTCCCGGCGGATGAAAAATACTCGCCCAGGCGAAACTGTTCGACCATCTTTTTCGTTCTGGGGTGGATGGGGAATACGATCGGAATCTCTTTTCCGATTTCCCGCAAGGCGTCCAGAATCCCGCGCAGGGTTTCCGGGTCGTCGACATTGGACGGACGATGCAGCGTAAGCGTGGCAAAGCCGCGGGTTTTCAGCCCCCATCGCTGCATCAGGTCAAGATTGCGCGCGAGCTCCCGGTGTTTCAACAGCGTGTCGATCATCACGTTGCCAACGAAGAATATCTTCTCCGGCGGAACCCCTTCCGCCAACAGGTTTTCATCCGCAAAATGGTCGGTCGTGAACAGGTAGTCGCACAAGACATCGGTGCACAGCCTGTTGATCTCCTCCGGCATTGACATGTCGCGCGAACGCAGTCCCGCCTCCACGTGGGCCACCCTGGCCCCGAGCTTCTTGGCCGTGATGGCGCAGGCCATGGTGGAGTTGACGTCACCCGCCACGATGACCAGATCCGGCGTCTCGCGCAGGCATACCTTCTCGAATTCAACCATGATCCGGGCCGTCTGTTCCGCATGGGAGCCCGAACCGACTTCAAGATCCATGTCGGGCTTCGGCATGCCGAGGTCCGTGAAGAAAGACTTGCTCATCCGTTCGTCGTAGTGCTGCCCGGTATGGACCAGACGATGCCGGAATTTCGCGGGATACCGGTTCATGGCTTCAATGATGGGCGCCATTTTCATGAAGTTGGGGCGTGCGCCCACCACAATGATGATTTTCAGCACGGAGCCTCTCAACGCGACGAAAAACGATTGGAAAGTGTGGTCCGGATGCGATCGAACACATGACGCTCCGCGCTGTCGGGACGTCCCGCCAGCACCCAGAGCAGCCCTACGGCGACCGTATAGACGGTAACCCCGAGCGCGACACCACCGGCCAACAGGGAAGCGGCGTGCTCCAACGGCATCGAACGCTCGTAGCCAGGCAGCGTCCAGCGCACGGCCAGAACCATGAGAAAGGCTGCCAGTGCCGGCCGGATGATCGCCCGCGCGAATACCATGATTCCAACACCGACTCGTTGCCTTATCAAATAAAGAAATACAGGGGTCATCAAAAGCGCCGTCCCCAGCACGGAGCCGGCCGCCCCGACAGCGCCATGGCCGGGAACAAATAATGCCAACATCCCGAACAACAACAGGACGTAAACTACATTCGTTTTCGTCATGTCGGAGGGATAACCTCTCGCAATCAGCACCGCGCCGATGGAGGAATGAAACAGCAGCACGGCGCCATTGAAAGCCAGGATTTCCATCAACGGGGTGCTTGCCAGCCATTTGACGCCCAGTATCACGGGCACGAGGAACGGCGCCACGGCATAGATGCCGGCGGCGGCCGGAAGGGCCACCAGGGCAAGAACCCCCATGGCGTTTCCGTAAATTTTCTGCAGTTCATTACCATCATCGATCTTCGCGAAACCCGGCAGTAGCGCCCGATTGATGGAGGCGCTCAGGTCGGTGGTCGGCATGTTGGCGATCTCGTAGCTGATGTTATACAGCCCAAGAGACGCCGGTCCCTGCCATCGCCCGATGACGAAATCCGTGGAGCGGTCCTTGAAAAAGCAGACGATATTGTTGATCAGGAGCCACTTCGAGAAACCGAACAGCTCCTTGACCTTCGTCATGCAAAAGCGTGGACGGAATTCATGCGCCACGTAGCTCAGAATGGAACCGCCAAGCTTGGTCATCAGAATACCGGCGACCAGCGCCCAGTAGCTGCGCCACCAGAATGCCAGTGGCAGGGTCACGATGAAAGTGATTAACCGGCGACTCGTCCGGAAGGTGAACTCCTTGCGAAACTGCAACTCTTTCCTGAACCGGACTATGCCGACGTTCTCCAGCGACGCAAACAGCGGGCCGAAGGCGAGCGCACACAGCACCCAGAACACCTTGGATTCATGATAAAAGCTGGCTACCGGCCACGCCGCGGCAAGTAATATAACGGTGATGCAGCATCCGAGAAGCACATTGCACGTCCACGCCGTGTGATAGTGTTCCTCGTTGGGATTCGGGTGCTGGATAAGCGCAATGTCGAACCCGAACGCGATCAGCAGTTCCGCCATGGCGACAAAAGACAGGGCCATCGCGACAATTCCGAAGTCCGCCGGCGACAGCAGGCGCACGAGCACCAGCGTGCTGACAAAGCCGAGCCCCTGGTCGACGAACTTCAGCAGCAGCATCCAGACGGCGCCGCGCATCATCTTGCCTTGAACGCTATGAGGCATGGGCGGACGTACTGTTCACGGCCGGCGTCGACCGGCTGGAAACAAGGTATGCGCGTCACGAAACAAAAGCACCGGTTTTTTCATATGTCCGGTTAATGACGCGAGCTGGCAAATAATTTACTGACCCTCATTTGCAGTCTTCGGGCTATGTGACCTGCCGCTCCGATCACCTCGCGCGCAAGCAGACTGCGTTTCCATACCCCCATGCGGGCAATGAAAAGCCACAGGCGGATTTTCTCGGCAAAACCCAGGGGGGCGCGCCACACTGAACCGGCGTGGGTCCAAAGATGCCGCCACTGCCTCAGGGAAACCTTCCCCTTCGTGCTGGGATCGAAGAATTCCTGTGTCAGGCTGACATTGTCTCTATAGCTACTGGACGCCTTGGGATGGAGCCGGCGATAAAACAGGAATTCCGGTATTTCGTGGAATTTACCGTAGAGCACCAGTTCCGCCACCAATGGGATATCCCCACCGGGGAAGTTCCGCAGCAGTCCGGTTTGCCGGAGAACATTCGCCCGCATCAATCCGTAAATGACATTCACGTATCCCAGCCTCTCAATGACCTGGGCGAAACGCTCAGAGGCCCTGGGCGACTGCATGTGCATTTCATCATCGTACTCGGAAATGATATTGCCGTGCTCGTCAATAAATTTGGTTTTAGGATAGGCAAGAACCACGGATGGTTCGCGGTCCAGGATTTCCACGCAGCGCGCCAGACCCTCCGGAGCGAACAGGTCATCTGAATTCGCCCAGCGGAAGTACTCACCGGACGAAAGACTGAGAGCGAGCATGTAGTTCCTGGAGGCTCCGATATTCTCCGGGTTACGCACATAACGCACCCGCGCGTCCTTATCGACATAAGTCTGGCAGATCTGTTGCGTACGATCCGTCGAAGCGTTATCGCAGATGATGAGCTCAAAATCCCTGTACGTTTGCGCGAGCAGCGAATCCAGCGTCTCGGCTATATAACGTTCGCCGTTGTAGACCGGGACTCCAATGCTCACGCGTGGCATATTGATGGTTTCCTTGTTCATTCCTGCCGGTCGACCCGGCTTTGACAAGAACGGTAGCGTCTTTTATCGAATCCGTGCATCGGGCTCGAACTTACGATGTTCTGTCCAGCCATTCCATTACAACAGCTTGAACAGCCGCTCGTACTGGACGTCGAGAGCCTGACGGTGGGCCGATATCCGCTGAGTGAGTTTTTTCTTTATTTCCGTTTTCCGGGACTCAAGAACGACAAACTGCTCCTGCAGGGACTTCAGATCAAACTGCAGGATATCCAGAGCAAACTCCCCCTGGCCCATTTGCTCCATGAGATCGTTGGTTTTCCCCGCATAAGCGATTCCGAGGGCGGGCTTGTTGAGTATGTACGACAGGACGACTCCATGAAATCGTGTGGCGACAATCATGTCTGTCATGGAGATGGCGGACGTCAGGTCATCGAATGAACGGACGGGATAATCGATGATATTTTTTTCCAGCTCCGGGATGCCCCTTTTATTCATCAAGGTCCGTATATCTTTGATGACGGGAGGGTCGGCGCGTAACTGGGTGGGAAAGAACAGGACCGCATAACCTCTCTGCACAAGCCACAAGGCGAAATCAGCCAATTTTCCGGTATACATCTCGTAATTTTGAGCACTACCCCCCACCCAATATCGCGGTTCCAGAAAAGGCAGGGGATTGATCCCGACAACGGGCCGTGCGCCAGGGGAGATATTGTCGCCGGCCGCTGTTTCACCGACGCGAAGACTGTACACCAGATCAGGGAACACGGGATCGCTTCCCGAGACACCCAACTGCTCGACGCACGCCTTGGACAGCTCATCGCGGTAAGACCTGTAATTGGCCATCGAGAGAGCGGTCCGGATAAAAAATCTGCCAAGCGGCGTCTGAATAGGCCCTGCCCCGCAGCTGACAAAAGCGATTTTCGTTTTTTGAGCCCTGGCAATCAGGGCCCACTTGAACAGCGTGTAGGGATGCCCCCAGGGTCCTCCGGCTACATAATCAATCAGTTGCTGTGACCCGGCGACTATCAGCAGGTCGACGCCTTTCAAATTGCGGCGACATTGAAGCAGGAACCCCGGCTCCTTGAGGGAGGCGCCCAGAATATTGAATATTTGCGGGATTTTCCTCAGAAAACGGTAAACCAGAGGAACCCTTTTAAGCCCGTCCTTGACCCGTTCCAGCGCGGTGGATGACGGTTTATCTTCTCCCGTTACGGTAGCTTGTCCCTGTTTTTGAGGCGCCGCTCGCTCCGGGGTTGCGTCGATTCTTCGTATCGGGAAGGCATCTATTTTATGCCTTTCCCGGGTGTCCGCGGGATTGATGGTAAAACAGCAGATCTCGGCCGTTGGGTAGCGGTTTTTGATGTTCTGAATCACCACCGAGAAGATGGCCTCATCACCGAGATTTCCGTTACCGACGTGGCCAAAGACGCCGATACGTTTGACAGCCGATGGATCCATCATTCCCGGGCTTTCAATGAAGCTTGAAGTCAGGCTTTCTTCTGCGCGAGCAGGATCAGCGTGTATCCCAGGCCGAATCGCTCCTTCAGCTTCTCGATTTGGCGGCTGGAAACGAGTAAACCGAGCATGGAATTGACCTTGGTTGAATTGGTAAGCCGCAGTATTCCGCGGTTGCCCATCGGGACAATGCTCGTTGTGCGCAGCACGTTAAAACGCGAGCTCAGGAGATTTTTCAATCCGCGAATTGTCAGCCACTTTTCCAGGTGCTCGGGCGGCTGCGGCGGAAAGACATCAGAACGCTCGATGACGAATTTATTGGGCGTTGTAATGATTAGATGCCCGCCCGGCTTGAGCACATCGGCGGCCCGATCGAGGTAGGCGACCTGATCCGGCACGTGGGCGATGACTTCCTGGGAAACAACGACGTCGAAATGGTCCGACGGAAGGGAGATCTTGAAAATATCCCCGGCGAAAAACGTGCCTTGGGGGACACGGCTCTTTGCCGTGGCGATTGCGCTTTCTGCGAGATCGACGCCCGTAACATGTCCGTACTTGGACAGCATCTCGGAGAGCCATCCTGTCCCGCATCCAAAATCAAGGATCCGGGGATTCTCCAGATTGAGCGAGCGAAAAAACTGAAAAATGACCTCTGCGCGCCTTATGCACCACTCATTGAGATGCTCGGGATCCCGCATGGTTGCGTTCCAGGTTTCCCAGAAACGTTGTTGTTCGGATATCGTGGGATCAGATGAAGATCGCATGAACATCGCCCTCCTTTTAACCAGTCATATCGGCAACAGTACCAATATGGAACGACAAAACCGCCAAATCCGGCATTGCATCGGCGTGACAAGCGCCCGGCGGACAACTCCGTCAACCGGATCCGCGCGGGGCCCGTTCTCCGCCAGGAGAAGCTCCGCGCCTGTCTGCGACGTTATATCGCCAGGCGCATCGCCGGTGACGCGCGTGAACAAGGTAAAAATACGATTATTTTTATTAACGAGGCGGATCTTGCCTGAGATGTGCACGCCGCGACGTTGTTGCGGTGGCGGGCACAACAAGGCTAGTGCCCGCAATATGAGGCATGCATCACAAGATTGCTTTCCGGCAATAAAATGCCTCTGCATATCCTGATGGAGCGTTGCACTCGATCCCCCGGAGTCTCATCAGCCCCGCGAACGTGTCGTTTGTGAACCAGTGTTTTTGGCGCTCGCTCGTGAAACATTCAAGCAGGATATCCACCTTTCTCTGGTATTCATTCTGCTGCAGCGGGAAGAAAACATTCGGTGACCCCAAACCTCCATCGTATTTCGGAATTTCATACTCGAGAATGAAGTGGTCTCGAAACGTGTTCCACGTGAGTTCGGACAGGACGCGATGATCCTGATGGTAGTCCAGGCCATGGTGCGTGAATATCACGTCCGGGTTTACCGTCTGCTTCAAGTCCTCAAAATAATCCTTGATCTGGGCGCCGACGTAGGGGAAGTAGCCGTTTCTGAAATCCTTGATTGTCACTTTTTTTTCCGCGACATCCGCCAGAAACAACTCGGCACTGCGCTTGGCTTCCATGGCGCGCTTTTCACTGGAGCTGAACACCACCCAATGGACGGCTGCCTGGGGGAATTCCCTGGCCAGCCTGAGAACGACGCCGCCACAGCCTATTTCAATGTCATCGCAATGCGCCCCGATGAACAGAAATTCCTTCGGCGCCCCCCGGTTGCCCCCCAGTTTCAAGTCGAGCATCTGCTTATTCCGCTTTCATATATTTGCCGCCCTGTGGCCCCGGAAACCTATTTTCTGTGCTTCCAGACTTCCCAGGGCGTATCGCCGCGGGCATACAGGCTGTCGAATGTTACTTTGTCCTTGAAGGTATCCATGGCCGCCCAGAAGCCCTTGTAGCTGTACGTATACAGTTGCTTTTCCTTGATGAGCCGCTGGAACGGCGCATCGACCAGTTCGTCGCCCTCTTCCATGTAATCGAAGATCTCCTTCTTCAGGACAAAAAATCCCCCGTTGATGAAAAAATGCGAATTTTGAATGGGTTCGATGTTCTGCACGCTGCCTGTATTATCGAACGACACGGCATGCAGGCTCTGCGAGGGTCGCACGCTGAGAAAACTGGCGATACAGTTGCTGTCGAGGCATCGCTTCAGATATTCGTTGAATGGCATATCCGTCAGGCCATCGGAATAATTCGCAAGAAAAACGTCCTCGCCCTCCAGGTAACGACGTACCGCCATGAGGCGTTGGCCGAGATTGGAATGCAATCCGGTTTCGGCAAACGTAATCCGCCAATCGTTAATGTCGCTGTTCGTCAGTTCGATTTTCTCCCCGCCCTGGGAGTAGACGAAATCATTGGAGATGCACTCATTGTATTTCAAAAAGAAATCCTTGATCAGGTTTCCGCCGTACCCGAGACAAAGAATGAAATCCTTGTGCCCATGGTATGCATAGTACTTCATCAAGTGCCAGATGATGGGACGGTATCCGATTTCGACCAGGGGCTTGGGTATTGTTTCGGAGTGTTCTCTCAGCCGGGTTCCGAAGCCACCGCAGAACAATACAACTTTCATCGCCCTCTCCTTTTCATGAAACTGGACAATCGCAAGCTGGCTCCTGAGGCCAGCGAGACCAACGAGCCCGTCAAAAATTCAAAGTGCATGGATTTCAGGATACAGATCCATTTCATGAAGCGACTTGGTTATTTCGTCCTTATAAATGCCATTCATGATGATTACCGCATCGGGCCGGTACTCTTTCAGGAATTTTGGCTGGACATACATTTTTCCGATCCCCGGGATGTAATTACCTTCCATGTGGGGATTAACGTCGACAACATACTGAATCAGGTCCAGATCGGCAAAGTTGACGAGGAAACCGACTGATTTGGACCCTCCGCCCCAAACTACGGTTTTGCTGTTCCTTTCTTTCAGCTTGACCAGCGTCTGACGCCAGGCAAGAAGTTCTTCCTTGATCTTCTCCTTGAACTCCATCACCAGTGCTTCGAGTTGCTCGACGGATTCCTCGATTTCAAACGTTTTATCTGATTTTTTCAAGGATGGCCTTGCTTCAATCAGCAGATATTGACCATTGTAATCAAGACGCAGGTCGAGGATCTCGTAACCGGTTTTCCTGAAAACCCTCGCCAGGGACCCGGGGCTGAAATACGAGCAGTGCTCGTAATATATGTCCCAGAAGGCCCTGATCTCGAGTATTCTTTTTATCTGTGGAATTTCAAAAAAGATCACCGTGTCCGTTCTTTCCCCCAGCGAGTCCCTGATCAATTGCAGAAATTCTTCAGTCTGATGAATATGCTCAAGGGTGTGGCGGCAGCAAATCAGATCTGCCGGTATTTTTCCGTGCTCAAGACTGTAAAACTCCTTGTAAAACGTCAGCTTGGGGTTGCTCTGGCGGCCTGCTTCATAGGCAGGGTCGATTCCTATTCCCTTCCCGCCATTTATTTGCACGAGCTGGTTCAGAAAATCCCCCTTCCCGCATCCAATCTCTATCAGGGTTTTGCCCCGGAGATCGTATTTTTCGATCAGGCCTTCCGAGATTCTTTTGAGATACTCCATGAAGGTTTTTGAAAACGCCTGCTGGTCTTCGTAACCCCCCGTAAAATAATCTATTGAAGTATCGAACAGGCGGTTGAAGATAAAACCGCACTGACCGCAGAATCCCAGCTCGATGTTCTTGCGGGGCACCGCGAGTGCTTCCTCCTTTGACTTGACCGTCACCAGGCTGAAGATCGGGGCGTTGTTGATCGTGAAAAACCCGTCGATGCGCTCGCTGCCGCAACTGGGGCACTTCTTGTGTAACATGATCTATTTCCTCGGATTCTGTTTTTCGAGACAGGCCTTCGTAAAATCCGGCCAGTTCCTGTCTTTATCCGAAATGGAAGTGACCTTGACCGGCAGCTCGATATTTACCCGGGGATCGTTCCAGCGCACACCCCAGTCGTATCCCGGAACATAACTCTGGGTGGTGAAATAAGTGATCTCGCTATCGTCTTCCAGGGTGATAAATCCCTGGGCGAAACCTTCCGGGCTGTAGAGGGCCTTATGATTGCCCTCGGTCAGCTCCGTCCCGAACCACTGCAGAAATGTGGGCGAGTCGGGCCGTAAATCGACAATGACATCGAATACGGCGCCTTTTGTGCAACGCACCATCTTGCACTCCTGATAAGGAGCCACCTGATAATGCAGCCCACGCAAAGTACCTTTATCCCTGCTCCGGGAGGTATTTATCTGTGCGATATTTCCCTTGAGCCCGTGCTGTTCCATCTCCCGCGCGCACCAGGAACGCCCGAAAAATCCACGCTCGTCCTCGATTTTATCGATTTCGATAATATAGCTTCCCGGCAGCTTGGTCTCTGTAAATCGCATTTTTACCTGTGGCCCTTATTTTTTACCCACTGCAGATTGCTGTTCAGGATGCCCTTGCTTTGCAGGCGATCGAGCACCTTGAGGCGAATATACTGAGATTCCCGGTAATTCGGATCGTTGAAGTTTATTTCAACAAGATTGGTTTTGATGTCGTTCACCGTGGACAACAGGTCTTCCTTCGGCTGGTGGTTCGGCGCCAATTTCTTGAAGAGATCGAAATTGGCGCGGTATGAACGCTTGTCAGGCGGCGCATTGGGATTGACCGAGATATCCACGCCCGGGATCACCGAAGCGGTGGCTTCGGCCAGCTTGTAAATCTTGTTGTTCCAGTCGTTGCTTCCGGCATTCACGGCAAGAAACTTTCCGCCGTTTGACGCTTCGCGGGAAACCCCCCAGTCGATGGCGCGCGCCATGTCTTTGGTGTTGATCATGGGCCGCCAGGGAGTGCCGTCGCTGAGGATCGAGATTTGCTTGTTGACCAGGGCACCGGCGACGAAATCATTCAGCACCAGGTCCAGGCGAAACCGGTCGGACCATCCGCAGGCCGTGGCAAACCTCAGGCAGGTTACGGTAAACCCGTCTCCCGTGAGCGGTTCTAGGCCCTCTTCAGCCATGACTTTTGAGCGGGCATAGGCGGTAAGCGGGTTTAATTTGTCGCTCTCTTTTCTGGGACTGTCGTCGGCAAGGCCGTACATGCTGCAGCTGGAGGCGAATACAAAATTTTTCACCCCCTTGTCTTTTGCCAGTTTGGCTACCCTGACTGTTGCCCGGTAATTAATATCCAGAGTTACTTCTTCATATCTGTTGCCCATCGGGTCATTGGAAATACCCGCCAGATTAATTACCGCATCGACATCATCCAATATTTCTTCAGGGAAATTCCGGATATCGCCGAATATCTGCTGGTCGAGCTTGGTCTCGGGCAGGTAGCTTGCATTCGAGAGGCAATGGGCAAAATACCCGATATCGTAGCCGATGAGCTCTGCATCGGGATATGTTTCCCTGAGCTGGTCAACCACGTTGGGGCCAACGTAGCCCATGTTGCCTAGAATCAGTATCTTCATGTTACGTATTTACTCCTCGTCTTGCTGTTGGTCATAATCACCTGGTCGGCCTGCGTCACGTAGTGACTGGTGTCTGACACCGCCGAGAATCCTGAAAACGTCGCGTACGATATATGCCGGTTCAGCGTTTCGTGCCGTCCACGGAAAGCAGGCCGAGTTGCACAAGGCCGTCTCGCGCGGTGCCAAATTTGAATTCGCCGAGCAAACGCCGCAACCGCATTTCACATTTGCCCAGGTTCGTGTAATGACGAAACCTCGATAAACGGCTCGCCGCCACGCGCGGTTGCCCGGGATCAATTTCCCACGGGTGCAGGTAGAAAACGAACGGCCGCTGTTCGCGCCGGTTGATCGAGGTCAATCCCCAGCGTGTCAGCCAATATGGCAACAACCTGAAATACCCGCCCCCTGACACAGGGATGCTGATTCCAAAAGCCTTTGCCGTGGATAACGGCCACTCGACAATGCTTTGTTTGTTCGGGGTCGACAAGCGGTGCGGAGCCCTTTCGGCGTCCGGGATGCCATAGCGATCATGATGCACGGGGAAAATGCTCGAGTCGTAGACGAATCCGAGCTCCACCAGGACGTCCAGCGCCCAGAGCGATTCGCGCACGATGGAATAGCTCGCGGCCCGATACCCGAGAACCGCGGACCCGGTAATGTCCTCGAGCAGGTTCTTCGCGTGGCGTGTCTCTTCGCGGAATTCTTCCAGTGACTGCTCGTACACGAGTCGATGTGAAAATCCGTGGCAAGCGACTTCGTGGCCACGCGCGGCAATCTCCCTGATCAGCTCAGGATACCGCTCGGCTACCCACCCCAGAACGAAAAATGTCCCCTGGGCACCAAACTGCTCGAAGATGGCGAGCAGGTTCCGGGTATTGCCGACCACGCGTGATTCACGCGAAGTCCAGCTGTCACGATGTATACTGGGCGCCAGGGCCGCGACGTGAAAGTAGTCTTCGACATCAACAGTCAGCGCGTTGGGTACGTTCATGGTCTGCATTACCGTTAGCATTCTTCGAGACAGCGGCGAACTCCAATGCGCCGTTGCTCGATCCCGATTTCCGCCTCTATCCGGCCGCACGCGAACCCGGTGACGAAGGCACGCTACCGCCATGCAAAGCATCGCTTCGCACATAAACCAGCATACTTACACATCTCACGCGACCCCCCGGCACCGGGTTGCGACCGATCCTGACGCCGCCGCGGACGTCATGCCGGGATTTGGGCGGGAACCATATTCGTGGTTTCCCGCGCCAGCCCGGTGTCCGATTTACACCACGTAGGTCCTTCAGCGTTTCCGTGTATCACTCTCTTTTCGATCCCGTCGGTCGACAACTTTGATCCATTCCTGGCGGTTTACCATTCGACACGCCGCTGAATATGGTGCCGCGTCCACTGCCGCTCCGGTAATTTGCCGCCATGTCCGCCGCGCCGGCCCGACTCATGCGCGGGTTCTGTGGACTTCCCGGTCAAAAATAGCCGCCCTGTCGGGACCTCGATGATTGCACCGGACGATGCGACGGAGTACTCGGGTTCGGATGGAGGGCGATCAAAAAATATTCGGCATGCATGCAATACGGCGCCCGTCTGCCTTTTAATCTGGGTTATATCGACTCTTAATCCTGAATCATGTATCTCTTCTTGACGGCCGCTGCCTCCTGCTGACTGGCATCAAGCGAATCCGCGATGCGTTTGAGCAGGGACTCGATATTGTTCATCCTGTCGGACAGGTTTGACAGCGCGGGCATCATGTAATCCAACCGATTGATCTGTCCGCCAAGGTGGATCAACGCTTTGGTGTTGTCACGCAATTGGCCCTGTATCTCGCTCCTGGCGGTGGTGCTCGATGCCATGGCGCGCTTGTTGGCCCGCCTGGAATAAGGGAG
>Ga0315550_1000319_pt1 | contig 29013 bp, 20 predicted proteins | sample SalMarSW160190MG_2_FD_203100 | JGI IMG/M metagenome (GOLD analysis project Ga0315550, IMG submission 203100) | Salt marsh sediment microbial communities from the Plum Island Ecosystem LTER, Massachusetts, United States - Salt Marsh Sediment SW1601-90 ... | reverse complement strand
CCATACCCCAGTTGGGTTCAGGCCTACACCGGCATCTACCGTTCCTTTCTGCAATGCCGGGTATCCATCGAAAAATGGAAGTGATACAGGTGAGGCTCCAAAGGCTTCTATGGTTTGTGCCTCGGCTGGATTCGCTACCCATACTAATAAGCCCTTCCAGTCCTCCAGAGTCTTTACGGGTTTTTTTGCGCCACAGTATTCATGTATACCGGTAGTCCATACAACAAGTGGCTTGGCATTAAATTTTGTGCCGAGGATATCATTAAAAAGCGATTCGTTTATATTTTTTAAGAACTCTACGTTTGCTTCCAGGCTATCGACTAAAAAGGGTAACGTAATAGCTGAAAATCGGATGTCGCTGCCAGATAGGTATTCGATCGGGAATTCGGCCATTTGAATAGCTCCCGTTCTCAGCATTTCCATTTCTTCTTCCATAGTAGCCAGCGTGCCTCCAGGATAGACTTCGATTATATACCTGCCGTTAACTCGTTTGTTGAATCTTTCAGCTAATTCCTGGGCTTTGACTACAACAGGGTCTAAAGGGGGAAGTCCTGAGGCAAGCTTAATAGTCACCGGCTCGGCTGGAGTTGGAGTTGGCTCAGCGCATCCGGCCATAAAAAAGGAACTTAGTAATATTATACTAAAAAAGATTGCTAGTCCTAGATATAATCTCCTTTCCATTTGATACCTCCTTGATTTTCTTATTCTGTATGTAATCTTTGGTTTAAATAATAGCCTAGAGTTGACTATGGACTACATACACTAGTGATTATAATACCAGCCGTTTTTCATATCTGATACTAGATAAACATGATTATATTCCCTCCTTTAATTTTAGTATTTCCACATTTTTGTTTAATAATTGGCTTCATATATTTTCATTGATAATTTCAATGTGATAATAATACGTATACGTACTATCATTAAATAAGGTAAATGATATAGGATTGTTTAACAAATGTCAACCCCTGCGAAATCGAATTGATAATCTTTCTGCCGTGGAAGTAGACCTTCTTCCGTTGCACTACCTGGGAGAAAATAGATACAAGAGTTTAGACCGTATCTAATCTGACAAGTTTGCTTAAATAACACCTCTTAACTGGGGGTCAAGGGCATCCCTCAGTCCATCTCCCACCATATTGAAGGCATATACCATCAACATGATTGCCAGCCCCGGGGCAAAAGAAAGAACGGGATTCGTCAGTAAATATTGGCGGCCGTCATTGACCATATTTCCCCAGGTGGGAGTAGGCGCCTGTACCCCGATTCCGAGAAAACTAAGCCCGGCTTCAGCCAATATCGTTGTCCCCAGCATCATGGTCATCATTACTATTAGCGGTGGAAAACAGTTGGGGGCCAGATGGCGGAACATAATGCGTATGTGACTGGCTCCCATGGAGCGTCCCGCGAGTATATAATCGTTTTCCTTGACACTCATTACCTGACCGCACATTAACCTGGCGTATATAGGCACCATGGCAAAAGCGAGTGCCATGACGACATTATTCATTCCTCCTCCAAGAAGAGACGCGATGAGCAAAGCTAATAATATCATCGGGAAGGCCATCAGCGTATCTATCAGCCTCATAACGACTGCACGTGTCCAACCGCCAAAATAGCCCGCAATCAATCCCAGCGCCATTCCGACTATAGCGCTAAGGACAACCACAACCAGGCCGATTAACATAGAAACTCGCGTTCCGTAGATAGTCCGGCTAAAAGTATCTCTCCCCAGCGAATCGGTACCCAGCCAGTGAGCTTTTCCGGGTTGAAGCAGCGAGTTGTTCATGTCAATTTTATCCGGGTTATAAGGGGCCAGCCACGGGGCGAAAATGGCGGCTATTATAAACAATAGAATGATGACCATCCCAAACACCACCACCCCCCGGTTAAGAAATACCCGGAAAAAGAGACGTAATTCCTTAGCGTGGCGAACATTTTCGATTGTGGCCGGCCCAAGATTAGCTTCTTCTGACATGTCTTATTCCTTATTAGTCATAATGTACCCTGGGATCGAACCATCCATAGGAGATATCTACCAGAAGGTTAGAAAAAACAATACTTATCGCCATAATTAAAGCAACCGCCTGAACATAGGGGTAATCCTGGTTCATGACAGACGTCACTGCCAATCTACCCATCCCGGGGATATTGAATACCTGTTCAATTAGTACCGCCCCTCCCAGAATAGTTCCAACTCCCATGCCGGAAAGAGTAACCACAGGCATCATGCCGTTTTTCAGGGCGTGTTTCATTATTATCGCTCTCTCTCTCAAGCCCTTGGACCATGCTGTGCGGATATAGTCTTTGCGTATAACCTCAAGCATGCTGGAGCGAGCCTGACGGGCATTTCCGGCGATTGGTCCTAAAGCTAAACAAAAAACCGGCATGATGATTTGCTTGGTACTTAACCAAAAGTTTTCAAAAGGTGATGTATACCCCATCACCGGAAGCCACCTGAAATATAGAGCAAACACATATATTAATATAATACCCAACCAGAAAACAGGCACGGTTATCCCAATATTGGCTAAGGTGGTTACGAAGTTATCCAACCAGCCACCCCGTCTGACAGCGCACAGCACTCCTGCGGGGATGCCAATAACAATAGCAATAATAAAAGCAAGTACACCAAGATGGAAAGTTATGGGCAAACGTCTGAGTATTTCTTGTATTACAGGAGAGCGATTAAGTATCGATCTTCCTAGGTCACCACGGAAAACGCCAGTAATCCAGTCGAAATATTGCATTGGTAGTGTTTTATCCAGTCCAAACTGATGCCTCACTTCATCAAGCTGCTCTTCGGTGATTTCTTGTACGGAACTGGCCGACATATACATGAGCACCGGGTCACCCGGCAGAAGGCGCATTGCCAGAAAGACAAATAACGAGACCAGAAATAAGACTATTACGGCCAGTATCAACCTTCGTATGATATATGTTGTCATATTAAGCCTTGGCCTTTATTCCAGAATGTTACCAAGTATAGGTTTTTAACGTGTTTTTAAGCCCAGTCCCTTCAGTTTGGAGGCGGTCGGTGTGCCGTTCTTATCCCAGCCGCGTTCGGCGTAGTACTCGTCGAGCATTTCATCGAGGTCCTTCTGGCTTATAAGCTGCCCCTTGGATGCACCCGCCTTGATGGGTTCCGTCATGAGACGCTTGGGGAAGGTGTCGTCCTTGCGGGTGAAGCCCGCGCCGATATTGAACAGGCGGGCGACGTTATTCAACCTTTCCCCGATTTTCTCGATATCTCCGGCGGTGAAGTTCATTCCGGAGGCGGCGTTAACCAGGTCGGCGGTATTCTGGCAGGCTATCCCCGGCACCGCCATATCAAGCAGGAAGGCGCACATCGGGGCGCAGTCGCAGGTAACGCTGCGGATGTCTTGGTTCCACTTGGTCAGCCTTCCCTTACCTTCGATAGCCATTCTATCCACTTTTTCCGGCACGGGAATATCGAAGATTTCCTGGAAAGCGTAGCCCCGGTTGTGGTCAGCGCCGGTATAGGACGTGGCATAGTTAAGACCGTGCGCCTTGGCGCCCCGCACGTCGTAGGCTGGCAGTTCCAGTCCCTTAACGTGCATGGCGTAGAACTCGGAGCCCTTGCCGATTATTTCGGCGGCTTTTCTGGTACCCTGACTAAGGATATCCCCGATGCCCTCGCGGTAGGTTATTTTACGCAGCATTTCCAGAAGGATGCTGTGGTTCCCGAACTTGAGTTCCAGTCCGTCAGTATCTTTTTTGGTGAGGATTCCCTTTTCGTAAAGCTCCATGGCGAACCCGATGGCCACACCTGCGGACATGGTATCCAGTCCATACTCGTCACAGAGACGATCGGCCGCGATTACCGCCGGTAAATAATCAATTCCCAGCGTGCTACCCAGCGAATAGGTTGTCTCATACTCGGGGCCTTCACTCATATAGCCTGCGTATGGCCCGGCTGTGACCAGTTTTATCTGGCTACAGCCTACCGGGCAGTCGTGACAGTGGGCTTTGTGGATAATCATCTTGGCTTGAGCCGCGTCACCGAGTCCCTTGACCATGTCGATTTCACCGGTAGCTGACCAGTTATTGATGGGATAGATGCCCATTGCCGAGGTAGCGTCTACGACCATCGGCGTGCCCGATTTCGAAAACTGCGGATAGAGCACTGGACTTTCCTTCATGGCCTTGTTCATCGCCTGCCGGGCTTTCCTGAATTTCTCGGCATCGACCACATTAGGACGTTTAGTGCCTCGCACGGCGATGGCTTTGAGGTTCTTGGAGCCCATCACCGCCCCCAAACCCTTTCTTCCCGCAGCGCGGCGCTCGTTGACAATGCAGGCCATGGGACTCAGGTTCTCTCCGGCGGGGCCTATGCAGGCGATCCGGTAATTCTGGTCGCCGAGTTCATCCTTGATAACCAGCTGCGTATCGGTGGTCAACATGCCACTCACCTTATCGGCGTTGCGGAAACGCACCTTGCCGTCTTTGATGGCTACATAGGTGGGCTTTTCTGCTTTGCCTTCGATGATTATCATGTCGTAGCCGGCCATTTTCATCTCGGCGGGGAACTGCCCACCGGCGAGGGCCATGCCGACGGCACCCGTCAGCGGCGACTTAGCCACCACGGCCATCCGGCTGGCACAGGCGGCTCCGGAAGCTGTCAGCGGCCCCACGGCAAAAATTAATTTATTCGCCGGGTCCAGCGCCGGTGTTTTCGGCTTCACTTCGTCGTAGAGGTATTTAATCGCAAACCCTGCCCCTCCCAGGTAATCCCGGACAAGCTCATCGGGGATTACTTCCTCCCGGCTGGTTTGGTCGGTGAGGTTTATTCTTAATATCTTGCCTGCATATCCACCTTTGTACATCGGATTACCTCCTTTTAGTATATGGTAATCATACTTACTATGGTCAGATCAATCCCAAACAAATCTTATTCAAAAATCCCTTCTAGTAGATACTTATCATACTCTTCCTCGGACATGCCTAACAGGTCTCGACAGATGTATTCTGTATGTTCACCGAGGCAGGGAGCGACGTTATACAGCCTCGCAGGTGTCTTTGATAATCGGGATGGTTGTCCCAGGTGCGAAAATCTCCCGAGCTCCTTATGGTTCTCAACCCAGAAACACTCTCTTTCTTTCAGTTGCACATTGTTATACAGATCCTCTGCATTCTGAACAACGCCCGCAGCCACCCCCACTTTTTGAAGCATTCTCATAATTTCCTCAGCCTCATGTTGAGATGTCCACTGCTCTATCGACCGGTTAAGCTGCGCTTCGTTTTTCTTTCTGTCCGTAGCGGTACGGAATTCTGGCTTTTTCAGCCAGTCTGGTTCTCCAATTGCATTACAAAATGCCTGCCACTCCGTATCAGTAAGTACGCTGATAGCACACCAGCGGTCATCTCCTTTACACCGATAGACGCCATGTGGCACTGCGTAATCGCTTGAATTTCCCCTTGCCTTCTCTTCTTTCTTGTTCACTAAATAATTGATCAGGGACGGGGCTAGAAGCTGGAGGCCGACCTCGAATTGAGAGACATCTATCAACTGCCCCTTGCCGGTTTTTCTCCGGTAATCTAACGCACCTATCAGGGCGGTAGCTGCGAAATGCGGTACTAAATAATCGGTATAAGCAACCATTAAAGATATTGGTTCTTGCTCCGGCCAACCAACGAGATTAACGATCCCGGCTAAACCGTTAATATGGTTGCCAAGCCCCGGATGGGTAGCCGCTGGGCCCGTCAAACCCTGGTTTGAATTACGTATCATGATGATGTCCGTTTTAATTTTTACCAGGTCATCGTAGCCCAATTTCCAACGCTCCATCACCCCGGGTCTATGGCTATCCGCAACGACATCTGCGCTAGAAACTAATTTTCTGGCGATCTTCAAACCATTAGGTTTGTTCAGGTTAAGACTGATGCTGTATTTATTTGCGGCAAAATAGGCAAAGTAGCCGGCCCGATCAACTCCGGCAACCTCGTCTTTATATGGTGTGGATGTCCGCAGGAGGTCAGGCCGCTGGAAAGATTCTATACAGATCACCGTGGCGCCGTAGTCAGCCAGATATTTCAGGGTCAACGGACCGGCAATCGCCCAGCCAAAGTCGACGACTATTATCCCATTAAAAACACTCTTATCCATGTGTTTTTCTATTCGCTTTCAGTTTCCCAGGATTCGCCATGTTCTATATCACCCCCCTTTGCTGCAGAGCGGTCAGCTTGGAATGAGATAGACCCAGTTCACCCTGGTAAATATCGAGGTTATGTTCGCCAATTAAAGGAGCCCTGTGCTTAATCGTTAGCGGCGTTTGAGACAGCTTGGCGAAAGCACCGGGGTATGTAATGCTGGTTGATAGCTCGGGATGGTTGACCTCCACCCAGAAGTCCCTGGATTTCAACTGGGTATTTTCTAATATATCTTTACTGGTGCAAACAGGGCATAACATTATTCCCCTTTTTTGAGCCTCATTGTAAAGTTCTTCTTTTGTATATTTCATGAACAGGCCGGCAATTGGAGCTTCTATTAAGTCCTGCATCTCTTGAGTTTGATTCGCCATATCAAAAACTTCCCAGTCAAAGTCCTTCAAGTATTCGGGAACCATATTCTCCTCTTCCATCCACTCGACAATTGCCTTGTTAGTCTTGGCTCCGAAGGCACCACCCAAGATGTAAAATAGCACATATCCGTCCTGACATTTCCACAACAGACGTTGCTTGGTACCCGTCCACCGGCCAGTCATATAGGAGCCTGCTCGCCTCAAGACATTCTGGTTTAACTCCCAAAGAGGAATTGCGTTAGCAATCTCCCACAGCACACACTCCTGGGCTGATACATCGACGTGCTGCCCCTCCCCGCTGGTTTCACGATAGAAATGGGCCACCATTGAAGCGGCCGCGCTATGAGCCGAGGCGAGTAGAAAAACCTGGGGCAGGCTGATCCTCAAAGGAGGTTGGTCTGGATTTCCCGTGATATACATCAGGCCACCCATAGCCATGACTACAATATCCGTCGCTTTATAATTCTTATACGGTCCATTAAGTCCAAAAGGTGTAATAGATGTCATTATCAAACGAGGATTTATCTTGCTTAGAGTCGTATAGCCAAGGCCAAGCTTGTCCAAATAATCGGGCGTGAAAGATTCAATTACGAAGTCAGCTGTCTTGATTAATTTCTTGAAAATCTGCTGCCCATCTCTGGACTCGATATCTAGGGTAATACCTCGTTTGTTGAGATTATAGGCAAACCAATAAAGGCTTTTCTCGGGATTGGGGATATCATGATAAAAAGGTCCGAGGTTACGTGACTCGTCTCCTCCCGGGCTCTCGATCTTTATGACATCGGCTCCCAGGTCAGCGAGTATTTTACCGCAGAGAAAGCCTTTTTCGTTAGTTAAATCTAGCACACGATAAGAGTCCAGGAGCCCTTTTTGCTGTTCCATATACTAAAAACTTTCTTCTTAAACATCATTCGCATTACCAGCGTGAAAATTCTTTTAGAAATGGCGTTCAAAAAATATGAACTCATCCCGTTTTTGGGCGGGTCGGCTTTTTAATCTTACTCTGCAAACGCGTATTAAGGGGTGTAATTTGATTTTCTCTAGACGGTAGAGCTACGATGGCAATGCCGGGCATTACATCTTCTCCCCTCTGGTTAACCGCATGGCGTTCAATCTCCACACAGTAATCCCCATCATCATCGACATATTTTTTGATAACTCTGCCTTTAAGCCAGACTACGTCTGATAGATAAACGAATTTTCTGTATTCGGCATAGCTCCTCTTCAACCATGCGTCATCTCCCATCCAGTTGGTAATTAGATGAATTCCCCAACAGTGCCTCTGCAGACCGACATCATACGCCTGTGGAAGTCCCATAGCATTAGCGGCCTGTTTGTTGTAGTGAACGGCAAAGATCGGCTCAAGAGCATTTGTATTTGGATCCCTGAAAGCCCATGCTGGATGCTTGCGGTAAGTTCTTAATGACACACCATGTGCCGCTATCCTTGGTATGGGCACTCCCCCACCGATAATGTAAGCGACCTCATCAGTAGTTCCTAATGGACCCTTGACGACTGGCTTTAGCTCTTCGCCAATGTCAACGTCCTCCCAGTAACGGGGGACAGCTCCTCTAATTTCTTCGGAGAGGATTTCATTCTCAATTTCTTTTAGCTGCTTTTCTGTCCAAGGATGAGGGAGCTTAATGCTTTTTTGGGTGCCTTTCTGCTGGGCTTTACCTCTGGCAAAGCGTACCACCCACCAATGATACCTGGCTACCAAATCACCTCTCTGGTTCCAGTACTGGTTATCGAAATGGTCGATGACAGTCTCCTCGGCAAAGCTGCTCTTCTTCGGCCCATCAAAGCTTTTAAAAACACACTCTGCGGTTATTTTATCACCGAGATATATTGGCTTTAGGAACTCAACGTCACAGCCGGCATGAAAACCACCAAGCCCCCGCCATCCAAACTGCACCTGGGCAAAACATGCCCAGATAAAGGAGGGAGGAGCAATAATGCTCTTATATCGTGTATTTTCGGCATAATCGGCATCAACCCATAATCTATTCGGGTCACCGATACCTGCTGCGAATTTTAATATGGCCATCCTAGTAGCATATTCATTATGCGTAGAGTCATCGATACGGAGTTTTGTCCCCAGCTTTGCTCGCATTCCATCTATCATCTCTCGAGTAATCGAGGCAGTTTCCATTTTTATTTTCTCTTCTTTCATAAAGCACTTCTTATATTAGAATATTTAGGTAATGAACCAGAATAAGTTACTATTTTATAAGGACTTGACCAATTGTGTATTTATATCACGAAAAGAACTCTAGTTTTACAAAATAAGAATATTTAGCTCCTTAAAAAATAATACGTGTACGTACATCATTTGTGATATAATATATCTTATAGGTTAATGATTGTCAATTATTCAATGGAGCTTAAAGAAGATGCTCTTGATTTCACTGTTTAATTATTTTAAATTATATTAAGTCGTAAATTATGAAATAAAGAGGTAATGAAATAAGGAAGGACTGAAAACGATGAGTAAAGTCGAAGACAAAGAATATGACTTATGGATATTGTTAAGCCGGGTATATCACCTGATCGCTAAACTAAGAAACTTAGAGCTTTTAAAATATAATATTCTACCGGTGCAATCTTATATTTTATTCATTATCAAAGCTCTCGGAAACGAAACTACCCCTACAGAAATATCCGGATACGTGTATCAACAGAGAAGTTCAATCTCGGACATCCTCAATAGGATGGTAAAGCAAGGTCTAATAGTAAAAAGAAATCAATCGGGTGGGAATAGACGCGTAATAGTCACCTTAACTAACAATGGAGAAAGGGCTCTCGCCCTTTCCGCTGATAGAGAATATCTTCACAAAGTGATGTCCTCATTAACTGAGGGTAAAAAGCGGCAATTGGAATCATCCCTAGAAATGTTACGCGATGCCGCCATCAATGAACTTTCTGTAACCCAGAAGACAGTCATGCGGCCTTCTCTAATATCGGAGTATTATAGGAAGAAAAACCAATTGTAGTTAGCGGCAGTTTTGATAATCAATTATTCACTATGAAACATCTGCAGTCGAAAAAAGTAAAAAACGTCGATATATTCTTTCCGAAAGTCGGATTAAGATTCCCGTTGTGGCAACTTTTATATACAGATAGTTGCTATAACTTTGATCTGCCCCCAGCGGTGGTAGTTTATGGTTAGGGAGAGGAGTGGTAAGTAACACGCATTCAGGGTAAGGTCGGCTCTTTAAAGGAGGCGGAATATGTCAACCGTACACAGCGATAAAAAAGTCAAAGATGCAGGCAACTGGCAGGAGTCCTTTACTCCAACCTGTTCCGAGCGCGTTCACAGAGTGAAAAATCGTGTTCTCAGACCGATGGAGATTTGTCTGGAACGTGCTCGTGCCGAGATGAAGGCTTTAGAACAATACAAGAACGAACCCAGAGTCATTCAGCGGGCACGCATCTTTGAGACCTATCTTAAAGAGAAAACCATCTATATTCTGGAAGATGAGCTCATCGCAGGCAATATCACCAGCAAAATACGCGGTGCTTCATTCTCCAGTGAAATGTCTCGTTTTGTAGATGAAGAGCTTGGCGACCCGGTAAAGGACTTTGAGATTCGCCCGTACGAAAAGATTATAATTACCCCCCAAGAGAGGAAAGAGATTCGGGAAGTGCTTATTCCCTACTTCAAGGGGAAGACCCTTGGCGATTATATTCTGGAAATAGCTGACGAAGAAGTTAAGGAAAAGGCTTTCTCGATAACCTCTTCCTGCTCTCACATTCCGGTCATCGCTGATCTATCATTAGACAAAGACGTTGGCCATCAGATGGCCAACTACGAAAAGGTGCTCCATAAAGGTCTCAAAGGCATCAGAGAAGAGGTCGAGTGGTATCTGGCCCAGCTCGACCAGCCGTATCAGCACTTTGGGCTTCAGGAGAAGCGTGACTTCTACAAGGCGGTACTGATTGCACTTGATGCGGCTATGGCCTACGCCAGGAGGTATGCTGACCTGGCTCGGGAAATGGCAGCCAAAGAAGCTGACCCCAAGCTCAAGCAGGAACTTGGGCACATCGCAGAGGTTTGCCAGTGGGTGCCGGCAAACCCTGCTAGGGACTGGTGGGAAGCCTTACAGTCCGTATGGATGATACACGTCCTCATCCACTGCGATGTTTACAACCTTGCCAACTCCCTGGGCCGCTTCGACCAGTATATGTATCCCTTCTACAAGAAATCAGTAATTGACGAGAAAACGATGAGCCGTGACGAGGCTCTGGAGCTGCTGGAATGTTTCTGGATAAAGTTTAATGAGTGGGCCATACTACTTAGCTATGACGTTGCCAGTTACCAGCCAGGGCAGGGGCTAAGTCAGACGATAACTATCGGGGGCCAGACCCACGACGGCAGAGACGCCTGCAACGAAGTTACTATGCTCTGTCTGGAAGCCGAGGAACAATTAGCCCGGCCCCAGCCAGAATTCGCCATGAGAATATGGGAAGGGACACCTGATAGTTACCTAAAGAAAGCCACCGAGCTCATCCGTCTGGGCTGGGGTAAGCCGAAATTTATTGGCGACCGGAAAGCTATTCAAATGACGGCTAAGGCCTATCCCGATAGAACCATCGAGGACTGGCGACAGTGTGTGATGATGGGGTGCTCGGAGCTTTGTTTGCCTCACATAACCATGCAGCATAGCTGGGAAGGAGTTTGCATTCTACCCAAGATACTGGAACTGGCGCTGAACAACGGAAAGTGTGCCCTCTGCGGCCGACAGATAGGACCCCTGACCGGTGATCCCAGGAATTTTGAGTCTATGGCAGCAGTGAGGCGGGCGCTTCAGGAGCAGGTGTTTTACTGGATGAAGCACATGGCCAGGGGCATAAAATTAGTGAAGGAGGAACAGGCTGAGAGGATGATGGCTCCGTTTTGCTCTTCCCTCTCGGAGGGCCCGTTGCAGAAGGGGCTTGACCTTGCTCGGGGTGGTGCCTGGTACACTACTTACGGTGTATATCTCGCCGGCCTCGCCGACACCGCTGACTCTCTAGCCGTGATTGACAAGCTAATCTATAACGACAAAAAGATAACATGGGACCAAATGCTTGAGGCTATCAAGGCCAATTGGGAGGGCCACGAAAATCTTCGCCAACTTTGCATTAACGGCGTACCTAAATATGGTAATGATAATGATTTTGCCGATAGCTGGGCGTCCTGGGTCATGGACACCTGGTACGATAACGTGGACTGGATTAACACCCAGAAGGATCTGCTGCCGTACTACGGTGGTTTATACATTGGTGCCGGGATTATCGGTCAGAACAATGTAACCTTCGGGCCCTGGCCTGGTGCTCTACCCAATGGACGCATCTATCCAAGACCTCTGGCTGACTGTATATCTCCGTCTCCAGGCGTCGACAAGAATGGCCCCACGGCTGTAGTCAAGTCAGTTAGTAAACTGCCAACACATCGGTTTGCCATGGGTGGTCCCCTGAATCTGAGGCTGAGTCGTCAACTCCTGGCCACTGACCGCGATCTGGACAACTTCGTATCCTTCCTCAGAGCCGTTGAAGAACTGGGGATATATCACACACAGTTCAATGTGATTTCATCGGAGCTCCTGCGCAAGGCGATGAAAGAACCAGAAAATTATCGGGACCTGCTGGTCAGGGTAGCCAGCTACTGTGCCTACTTTTGCGAGCTTACCGAGGAGCAACAGCTCGATATTATTAATCGCACCGAGCAGCAAGCCTGGTAAAAACCTCTGCTTCTGAGAACTGAGGGCCATCTATGTAAGCAGACGTTATCCCAGGGATTTCAGTGTCAAGATAGATGACGCAAAGGGAGCATCAAAAGACTTGGCAAAAAATTCAGAGACGACCACCGCAAAGCGACTCGTTCTAAGCATTACCAGAATGACCATTCACAATGGCCCGGGAATACGTACCTTAATTCTGTTCAAAGGGTGCCCGTTACGTTGCCTATGGTGTTCGACGCCGGAGGCTCAGAAGGACGAAGCTGAGATTGCTCTTTACCCGGATAGATGCATCCATTGTGAACAGTGTGTCCCGGTCTGCTCCACGAACGCTATAAACTTAACGGGCGAGACGGTGAGCATTAATCGTGCTATATGCAACAATTGCGGCAAATGTGCTCAGGTTTGCTACACAGAAGCCATAAAACTTCTAGGACAGGAGATGACTATCGAAGAACTGCTTACGGAGGTGAAAAAGGACGCCATTGTCTACAAACACTCCCGTGGCGGAGTCACCATCTCAGGAGGAGAGCCCCTGTTGAATCCTGAATTCACTCAGGAATTGCTTCGGGCATTCAAAGAAGAGAACATCAGTGTTGGAGTTGATACCTGCGGTCATGTGCCCTGGAAGAACATTGAGAAAGTGTTACCCTATATTGATTTTTTTCTCTGGGATATAAAGCATATGAATGGCAAAGAACACAGGAAATTCACCGGTGTCTCTAACAAGCTTATTCTAAGTAATGCTCGTTCTGTTTCCGAGAGAAATATACCTCTTTATATCAGGGTGCCCATAATCCCGGGCTACAACGATTCAGAAGAGAATATCAGGGCTATCTGTGAGTTCGCCCGTGATTTATCTTCACTGGTAAATATAGACCTTTTACCATTACACCATCTGGGGAAGGCAAGGTACGATAGCCTGAACCTTGCCTATCAGATAGCTGATATTCCTCTTATTCCAGATAGTGTCTTGCATAACATAAAAAGGCTGGTAGAATCTTACCAGTTGAATTGCAGTATTGTCGGCTAAAAAGGAGAAGCGAAATGATAAATATTGATATTGATGAGCTACTCAGTGGCTCAATTGACATGCATATGCATCCGGGCCCTGCCGGAGGTCCTTGCCGTCTCGATGCTCTTGAAGCAGCCGAGCAGGCAAAGCAGGCCAGAATGAGGGGCATTGTCCTTAAGAGCCATAGTTATACTGCCTCTGCAGTGGCAATCATCGTGAATCAATTAGTACCTGACATACACGTTTTCGGAAGTGTCTGCCTCGATTATGAAATCGGGGGGCTTAATTCTCACGCCGTGGAAAACGCAGCCTATCTCGGGGCTAAAGTAGTCTGGATGCCTACCTTCTCTTCCGCCAATTCAATCAATAAGATGAGGGCGTTGGGACTTCCCCTTAAAGGTGAAGGACTCTCACTAATAGATGATGCGGGCAAACTAGTACCGGAAATGGAACCCATACTCACACTTATAAAAGAACATGATATGATATTAGCTACTGGTCATATTTCTCCGCAGGAAACGTTAATTCTCCTAAATGAGGCGCAGAGAATCGGGATAAAAAAATACATCATCACCCATCCTACGGATAAAGAATTTTCAGAAAAACTTTTAAGTATTGATGAGCTGCAGCAACTGGCCAAGATAGGGGCGTTTATTGAGTTCACTCTGGTTGGAATGTTACCAAATGAGTTTTGTCATGACCCAGCACAAATCGCGCGGACAATCAAGACTATCGGCGCGGAACACTGTATCATCAGTACCGATCTTGGTCAACCCCAAAATCCGCTCCCGGTCGAGGGTATGAGGTTACTTATGGCCACCCTGCTTCATCACGGAATATCACAGGAAGAAGTTGAGTTGATGGCTAAAATAAATCCGGCAACTCTTTTGGACCTAGATAAAAACTCTGAAATTCATTAACAAAAGGAGTCTTTTTTACAGATACCACAGACTTGATTTCAGGAAAAATGAAAAATTAAGGAGTATACAGATTTACATGACAAGTAAAAAAATAGCAGTTTTGAGACCGCAAGGCAAAGCCTCTCCAATACAATTGGAGCCTATGGCACCTCGGCTTGATACCCTCGAGGGCAAAACAGTATACATCGTAGACATGAATTTTCCGCGAACGCATCAATTCTGGGAAGAGATGCAAAAAATGCTCGCCAACAGATACCCCGAGACGACCTGGGTACTCAGGATTAAGGTAGGCACTTACTTTCATAATGACCCAGAGCTATGGGCTGAAATTAAGGAAAAAGGCGATGGAGTGATAATGGGTATCGGTCAGTTAGATACCTGTACGCCGTCGGTCATCATCTTTTGCTCGATATTAGAAAAATTAGGGCTGCCTACAGCACCCGTTGTTACTGAGGCATTTCCAAGAATCGCAAAGAGCTTTGCGTATAAGAAGGGAATGCCCGAACTACGATTTACTTTTGTTCCCCATCCTTTCGCAAATAGACCACTCGAGGTACACCGGAAATATCTAGAGGGTAACGACCCAATAAACGGCAAGCCAGTTTTAGATGAAATTGTTGAGGCATTGACCAAACCGATAACTGATAAGGAAACGAAGACAGGGACTATAGATAGGTCAATGCCGAGGCTGTTAGAGCCTGATACCCCGGAGAATCTGGAGCGCCTCTTTATTGAAAAAGGATGGACTGATTATCTTCCGATAGTGCTTCCTACGGAAGAAAGAGTAGCCGAGATGCTCGAAGGAACGAGCCATAAACCTGATGAAGTAGTTGGCATAATGCAACCCATCCCTCCCAACGAGGTCTGGGACAACCTCACCAAGCGGCTTGGTTCCGGTGGACTGAGAAGAGGAGCTGAAAGAGAGCATTTCCCGGTAGTTATGCAACCCTCCCCTCCTCATGAGGCCTGGGAGTATACCGTAGAGCATATCGCCATTAACGCCGTGATGGCAGGAGCCAAACCAGAGCATTTCCCGGTAATATTGGCCATAGCATCGACAGGGGCAACCTCGCTGTTCAGTTCCGCGACTTCTATGACGAGGATGGTCGTCGCTAATGGGCCTATACGAAAAGAGATAAATATGAATTGTGGTCTGAGTGCACTGGGCCCGTTTAATCAGGCTAACGCTGTCATTGGAAGGGCCTGGACACTCATATCCAAGAATCTAGGAGGATCGATACCGGGTGAAACTTATCTGGGAGATTTAGGTAATAATACCAACTACAATAATAATTGTTTCGCAGAGAACGAGGAGGTACTGCCCGAAGGATGGAGTCCTTTACATGTACAAAAGGGTTATAAGTCAGATGAAAGCGTTGTTAGTATTTTAGGTGGTTGGAGTATGCTTAACTACGCTGCTTATAAACCACATCCACATCACGAAATAATGAAACGGCAGCTGCAAAGTTTTGAAACCAGTGGAGCCGGCACACACCACACTCCTGGAATAAACCCCGGAACTCAAGCTACTTTTTTGTTAAGCCCGATAACGTCAAGGGATCTTAAGAATGAAGGCTTCAATAGCAAGGAGCAGTTAAGCCAATGGCTCAAGGAAAATACCTATATGACTCTTTGGAACTATTGGGCAGCTATGCCTGATGACCTTGAATCTGGCAAGGCAGGTGTCGAGCCATTTGCGTCTTTGTTGAAACTTCCACCGGAAGCGAACTCGCCGCGACCACTTATCCTGCGCGATATACCGGTTGAGATAGTGGTAGTTGGAGGGGGAACCGATGCATTTTGGATGGCTGGTGATCTTTCTTGTATGGCGTCAGCATCAATAGATACATGGAGGTAAAAACGCAACGAATTCCCTCCCTGTTTGTTACAGGTTCTGTTGCGGAATAATATTCATACCGATATTAACATTCGGCTAACGCTGACCCTACCCCAATAGAGTGATTAGGGGCTGGAGTTTTTAAAACCTCCGGCCCTCTCGCATTGACTGAGCAAAGGAACATAAAAAAGACATGGGATCGGGTAAGATTCCTCGGACTAAACTGCGCATAGAAACTCAAGAAAAGTAGCACTAACAAATGAAGTCTCCTTTCCGGTCGGCAAATTATTTGGTACCAGTTCATGTTGTGAAGAGCACTATGGTGAAGTTTGCTTCACTACTTTCGAGAAGCTGGTTCGTATTTCGCACCGGTCACAGACATTCAGGTACTGGTCCGTGTTTACCGAATAATCGAGCCAGTCAGGAACCCCCCGTGCCCAAGGTTTACCGGTCTTTGCGAAGCTAGCCCACAAGCCCATCATGGCCTCCGAAACATTTCTGTCAATCGCACTCAGGCCGGGATTGGCCGTTTTGGCGCCGGCCTGTTGCGCTAGCATATACACGGAGGTCCACCAACCGGTGGAATTATCCCAATCGCCGAAGACGTAAGGAAGCTCCATCGAATGTACGGAGACGCAGCCTTCATTCCTCCATACTGCGGGTACCTGGTCGAAGATGCAAGCATATCCGTTACATCCCTGCTTATTCACAGATTCCAGCATCTCGATGTAGGCCGGAATAATATAAGGCATGACTAGTGGACCAGGCCCGGTCAACTCGCCTAGGTTAGCAGAAACTATGAGGGGCACAGCATTGCAGGAACCGGACTTAAACGTATTCTCGGGACTCTCCGGCAGCACCCAGCCATCCACGGCTGCATCCCAAACAAAGGCCGGGCGGTTGGTAGGAGTGCTCGGCCCTTCTATTGCCTGACTGGCTTTGATGATTTCTATAAAGGGTATCGCGCGCGCCTGCTCCAGTGGGTCAACAGCCGAGTCTATCCCCAGCTTTTCAAAAAGCGTTTTTCCACTGTTTTCGATATTCACCAGTGGTTTGCTGAGTAAGATGGCCATAGCCGTGCCGCTTTCGCAGATGGCTCGGTGGAACAGCCCCTTTGCAAGAGGTGACGACATCATAATGGACACCTTGGCTCCGCCGCCGGACTCTCCGAAGATGGTGACATTGTCTGGGTCGCCGCCGAATGCCGCGATGTTGTCTCGCACCCACTGAAGGGAGGCGATGAGGTCAAGGAACAAGTAATTACCCGACACGCCCATCGGCGATTCTTCCGAAAGCGCGGAATGGGCTAACAGTCCAATCGGTCCAAGTCTGTGATTCAGAGTAACAACCACGACGCCATATTGAGGCAGGCGGTAGTTGTTCCATATTCTGTCATTACCACATCCCATCGAGTATCCTCCGCCATGCATCCAGACCATGACCGGTAGTTTCTCATCTGGTTCGCGTGCTGGTGTAACCACGTTCAGATAAAGGCAGTCTTCACTTTGGGGCATTTCACCTGATATACCGGGCATGACAGGCTGGGGTGAGATATGACTGAATTGGGTACATTCGCGGATTCCTTCCCAGGGCACAACAGGCTGCGGTGGTTTCCAGCGCAAGTCTCCCACCGGAGGAGCTGCAAACGGGATTCCACGGAAGATAGATACTTCTTTCCCCGGCTCACCAATTAGAGTACCTGAAACGTAGCCCTTATCGGTTCTGACAATCTGCATATCATACACCTAATTTATAAAAATTCCGTAGCTTTTATTAGCAGCCTGATTCGGTCAATGTGGCTCCTCTTATCAACTTTGTCTTGTGTGCCGTACGGAAATATGACATTCCAAAAGAATAACCCGGTATACTACCGGACACGACGATATGAATGTCTTCCGGGTTTACGACAGGGACCTTTCCTCCTGGTTTGAGGGATTCTTTAATCACCGGTAAGCGGTCTTCAGGAATGGCATCGTGTGGATAGAATATGTCTATATCGGGGGGTTTGGTGTTAATCCTGTCATGTATACCCTGGATTTCCTGTTCACTGAGCTCTTCGTACGGTACAAGTGTACTTTCATAGAGATAATCTCGCAGGCTTCGCTTGCTATTATAACCGATACGCTGCAGCATGATAGCCATTTCGGGATGAATGACGAGTATGTGTTTTCTGAGATGAGCCATGGGGTTAGCCACCCCAACTTTATATTGAGCAAACGTGCCGCGGTCAGCAGCTATATCTTTCACCATGCTGTCGAGGACCGGCTTTACATCCCAGGGCTCAACCACTCCTCCGCCATATATCCTCATACCTAAACCACCCATGACGGTGTCCACGGTCACGCAACTATCTTCCGGCTTGTAACCCAGGCCCTCATTAAACGTTTCCCAGGGGCTCTGCTCTATATTTTCGGCGAAAGTGTAGAAGGTATGCGGGGACGGGCGGCCGATCAGCGCCATATCGATCTCTCCCGGCCACAGGTAACCGATATTGATCAGGCTCAATCTTACGGCGCGGCCGATGGTATTGTTGGCTCGCCAGCCGTGACCTAATAAGCCTACTCCGGAATTCATGTTAATTTCTTTGCCAAGAGGCCCGCTTACCATTATCATAAGAGTGAAGGAGCCTTCTGAACTCATCATGTGAGTGTAAGTACCCTCTTCAGTCAGGCATTCCATGGCTGCAATTATCACCGGCAGATACTCAGGCCTTGCCCCCGCCATCACCGCGTTAATAGCTATCTTTTCAACAGTGGCGATACCGTTTCGATAAGGTACCCGGCCTATAACTTCATTGGGAGAACGCTTGGTCCCTGTTAGCATCCACTTAACGGCCTGTTCCGTGGGAGGTATCAGGGGCAACCCATCGCCCCAGTGGTTATCAAGGTACAGCCGGTTGAATGATTCAAGGGCGGACTCATAACTCTCCGCAGTAACCTCAACTGTTTCAGCAGTCTTTTTTAAGGCCTTTAGCTCCGGGTTTTTCTCCTCCGGTGCCAGGGGCCGGTTTAGGGCGTCGATAATAAGGTCAATGGACGCTTCGGCAACAGGCCTAATACTTTCCACGGTCAACCGGTTCGGGTAATAATCTATTGAAGGCAGGCTTACGATACGTAACGCGGGCATTCCCGCGTCCTCGGCTGACATCTTGGCGGTGTGAGTAGCGTTATCACCGACCACGAAAACGCCGGGTTTGCCAAGTTTTTCTAATGCGACTACCTGCAAGCACTGAATCCAGCCTCCCATGCCGTTATCGCCGACGCCGTAGATAAAAGTATCCATTTCTTTTTTTGCCTTCTCCGCCGCCTCGGCATCTCCCCAGACAAGCCGAATGGTCGTCGCTGTTGGATACCTTTCTTTCAGCAGTTCCTCGACTGCGATACAGAAATTATCCCCACCTTTCTTACCGTCCCAGATTATTCCGATCTTCTTACCTGCCAGATCCTTTATGCGAGGGTTGATGAGCCCCGAAGGCACCGGAACTTCAAGCACACCCTGAGGATTTAAACACAACAATGAGACTTTTTCTTTCAATTTTTTCACCCCTTCTTGAAATAACATTTATTTATCAAGGCAAAAGCCATGCTTCTATACATTAGACTTCTTTGTTTTATTAATTAATGATAAACACCATATTCCCTGGCCGCCTCCATAAAGGCACGAAGATTTTCAGGCTTGGCTTCTGTGACTGCGGTTCCGCCGGTTAGGACGTAGCCACCGCCGGGAGCACAAGCTTCGATAAGTTTACGGCAACATTCTTTGACATCTTTAACCTCTCCGAAAGCTAACAATGAAGCTGGCACGTTGCCAACGACACAACAAGTATCCCCGATCATTCGTTTAGCTTTAGCCATGTCAGTCTGATCAAACTGCCATGTTACCCAGCCTTTAGGGAAATCCCCGATATACTCTAGCCTATTATTGTAGCGACCCTCACAAAATAGCGAGACCATGATACCTTCGTCGATAAGGGCAAGGATTAATTTTCTCAGACTCGGCCAGTAGAATTTTTCAAACTGTTTATTAGACATAAAGGTATCATCTCCTTTATGTAAGGGGAAATTAACGGTAAAAACGCCCATCGCGTTAACACTGTCTATAGTACGCCGTATCATCTGTTCCAGAATCATATCGGTAGCTTCCAGGATCTTCTCCGGGTTGCGAAACATGTCTATGGCGCTCCCCTGTGTCCCGCGTAGATGATCGGCGATCACGTCGAAGGGGGCCATGGCGAGGCCGCCCATGCTCATCGGAAAACCAGCCGCAATTGCGTCTCTATTAACAATCATAAGTTGTTTCTGGAACTTTTCTAACTCTTCACCGGCTTCCATTAGTTTTTGAAACGCTCTCCGCATTTCCGGTCTGGTAAAAGGATAAGCAAGCACCATAGGCATGCCCGTCAAAGAGCTAAGTGGAGGGAAATTCTTCAATGCCTCCAGGGCACCCAAGACCCGCGGCGTCACGACTCTGAACCCAAAATCGGAAGGGTCTTTAAGTAAGTCATCATATTCATCTTCACTCATCAATATTGTCTCTACATATTGATGGTATCCCGCATCTTCGGGCAGCCCATGCCCCGGCCACATAAATGTTTTCATATCTAAAATATCAAGCATCTGCCCGCAAATGATACCCTCCGGTCCGAGAAAATCATCCATATCATCGTAAAAATCATTCATAAATTTAGTCCAGGTTGGGCGGATAAGCGTGGGATCATACATTAATTGCTTTAGAATCAACCCGGAATAAAGAATGGGAAAGTTACCCGCCGGTACCATTACCGGTACACGGTCTGGTTCCATACACAGAAACGCCTTCATGAACCGGGTGACCCTCTCCTTGTACTCTTGTTCAGCTCTGGCATCGCGAAAGGTTACCCCTGGTGGTGAAAGCCATCTTTGTAACCTCTGTTCACGTTTTTGTTCTTTGGTCATTTCAGATTGGTGTTTTTCCATAAATAATTACTCCTAATTGTTTCAAAGTACTGTAAACTCTCGAAATAATTTACCTATATTTACTAATTTACAGATATATTTTGTTAGATAATGGGCGTAAAGAGTTTGACAACGGACGGGGGGCTTGACATTCATGAAAGCATATTATATCATTGGGTAATAAAAAATCAAGTACGTATACGTATATGTATCCAAATAATTATCATAAACTACTCAATTTGAACTACTTTTATAACGTTGACCAACGATAAAAACATGTTAACGTATACCTTTGAATAAATTTTTAAGATAAAAGATAAAGGCCCTATTACTTTCGAACCGGATATAGTGAACTGCTAAGGAGTTATTAGTTTACCCGCGAAGATACACGATAAGTTATCAAAGGGGAGGCCGAAATGGCTATAGAATACACCAAGTCAGAAGCGAAAAAGTGGTCTAAAAAGAATCTTAAGGGGTTGGAGGTACCTATTTTCCCTTCTTTTAACCCGGATCTGCAGGAACTGGATGAAGAAGGTATCAGGTATGATGTCAATCATATTATAGCTAATGGCTTTACCTCTGCCCTGATCGCGCCTGAAGCCTGTGGAATGACATTTGAAGAACGAAAAAGATTTGTGGAAATAGTAGTTGATGAAGCGAGGGGTAAAATACATACTTCGGTATCGGTAATGCAGGACACGGTCGAACAGGACATCGAGATGCTTCAACACATGGAAAAAGTTGGCGGCACTTTCGCCACGCTTGGTCACCCCGTACAATACTACCCTAGGTCGGTAGAGGACATCTTCCAGATGTATAAATACATGTGCGATTCTACCAACCTGGCAATAGTTTTCTACACTGGCAGGCTCCATACCAGACAATTCCACCCGAGTTATTTTCCCCCGGAACTCCTCCCCAGAATAGCCGATATTCCAAATGTTGTGGCTATGAAGGTTGGCGGCGGTAGTTCCATGGCGATTACCGTAATGTCCTTCCGACTCTGCGGTGATAAAATCCTGGTCAATGACCCCATCCCTGATAGATGGTTTATTACCGTCCCGGTGTACGGCCAGCAGTGGTCCGGTGCCGGGCCTTTTTACGGGATGCAGACTCCTGAAAAACCTCGCATGGTCGAAATTTTCGACCTGTTAACGAAGGGTGAAATTGATAAAGCAATGGACATTTATTGGGAACTGGGGGCTTTAAGAGATGGTGCGGGCGGATTGGCAGATTCATATTTTCACACAGGCATTGTCACCGCACTCAGTGATAAATATGCCCACTGGTGTAACGGCGGCAACGGTGGCACCGTAAGACAGCCCACCGGCAGGCTGTTCGATTACCAGAAAGAGAGAATCAGAGCAGGTCTTAGAGCACTAGGACTGACTCCGCGTGAACCTGAAGAGGAATTCTATGTGGGTAGAGTAAATTACGCCAAAGGGGCTAGACTTAAAAAATTCGAGGTATGAAAAGCCTCTGAAACCTATTTATATCCGCGTAAGGTGAAAGCGAAATAAAAAATAAGGAGTGAAAAAATGAAAAAGTTATACATCCCATTAGCCATCTTGCTGGTCTGCATCATGTTGATGATCGGTTGTGCCGAACCAGAAACAACACCCACGCCAGCTCCTGCGCCAGCGCCTGAACCGACTCCTACGCCAACACCTGAACCGACTCCTACGCCAACACCTGAACCGACTCCTACGCTAACACCTGAACCCGCTCCATCCGAGGCTCCCAAGTACGGCGGCACCCTGAAGCAAATCCTATGGGCCAGCCCATCCGGAACAGGTGGTTTACCATGGGAGCTTTTCGGCAACGATTTCCTGTCTTCCTTTCACATCATAGAACCTCTATTCCATGCTGACGCTAAGGGTAATCTAATCCCATGTCTAGCAGAAAGCTATCAGATTGCCGATGATCTGATGTCTATCACCTTTAATCTAAGAAAAGGCGTCAAATTCCATGACGGAACGGATTTTAATGCTGAAGCAGCTAAATGGAATCTGGACAACTTCATGGCCAATCCGATGTCGGCTTCACCTTACTGGAAATCGGTAGATATCATTGATGACTATACTATTCGGCTCAATCTAAATAAATGGGTTAACACCATTTTAACCAGTCTAGCTGGTGGTGGTACCTTTATGGTCTCGCCGTCGGCTTTTGAAAAGAATGGTGCTGATTGGATGAGAGAGAACCCCGTGGGAACCGGCCCGTTCAAGTTCGAAAGCTTTCAACGTGATGTCAGTTATAAGGCCGTGAAAAATCCTGACTATTGGAAAGAGGGTATACCCTATCTGGACGCAGTTGAAATCCTTTATGTGGCTGACCCGCTGACGCAGAAAGCAGCACTGGAGGCTGGAGAAGCGGACGTTTTACAGATCGAGCCGGCCAAAATGGCTGCTGACCTCAAAGCCGCGGGTTTTAACATGGATGTTAGTGTAACCTCAACATTTATACTGATGCCCGACACTGCCCATCCAGACTCACCTTTTGCTATCAAGAAAGTGCGTGAGGCCGTGGAATACGCCCTTGACCGCGAGGCTATAGCCAATGCTTTTAGCTACGGCTTCTGGGAGGCTCCTTACCAGATTCCCGCGCCGTCCAGCGCGGCTTACAATCCCGACTTTGCTCTTACACGCAAATATAACGTTGACAAAGCAAAACAACTCATGGCCGAGGCGGGATATCCTGACGGCTTTCCCGCTACTCTCCTGGTAATACCCGTCGGCATCGACCGGAACATCCCGGTCGCGATACAGAATAACCTTGCCGAAATAGGCATTACTCTGGAGTTGAATATTCCTGCCGCTATACCGAAGTTTTTACAGGACTCCAATACTGTTGAAAACGCCCTGATTCTGCAGCCTATCTTTGGCGGAGCAAACTGGAATAGCGCCTTATCATTAGCATTACGCCCCGATTTAATGATGATGAATTCTGTATGGTTGAGAACTCCGGAATTTATAGACCTATATAACGCGACTTTATCTTCACCAACCATGGATGTTGCGCTTATTCGTGCTGTAACTGATTATCTGTCTGAAGAGGCCCAGCTTATCCCTGTTTTTAGCGGCGGTAGCGGTTATGCCTTTCTATCTTATGTCATAGATGCGGATTGGAATGACAGGGAGGCTGGCTGGAATCCGGAGGAAATTTGGTTAAATAAGTAACATAACAACCATCACGATAAAAGTTGAATTAACAAGGAAAAACTACATTGTAGTAATAAAGGAGTATGTCTATGGAATTTACCAAATCGGAAGCTAAGCAATGGGCTAAAGAGCACTATAAAGGATTAGATGGTAATGTAAGTCCCTCTTTTACCCCAGACCTGGAGCAACTGGATGAAGAAGGTATTCGGTATGATGTCCAGCTTAACATCAGCAGAGGTTTTTTCAGTGTCTTTTGTCAGACAGAAGTGTGCGCCATGACCTTAGAAGAGCGCAAGAAATTCGTGGAGATAGTCTGTGATGAGGCTAAAGGCAAGGTTTTAGTCTCGATGTTTACAGGCATCGATACAATTGAGAAAGACATTGAATTGCTCAAGCACTTTGAGAAGATAGGCGGCACACATACCCTACTGGGCTGGCCCGGAATGTTTTACGCGAAATCGGAGGAGGATATTTACCGCGCAACCAAAGCAGTATGTGATGCTACCAAGGTGTGCATAGACATCTGGCCCAAGCCCAAGTTCGACTTCGTCCGGTTTCACCCCAGCCATTTCAATCCACAGCTAATAGAAAGAATAACCGACATACCTAATGTGGTATCTGTCAAAGCTTACTTAAATGACGGGTTTGGCAAATGGGCCGAGGTTCAACACCGCATCGGCGATAAGATATTACTTCAATCCGCCGAGATAGAAGAGTGGCCCATAACCGTGGCTAAATACAAGCAGCAATGGGCGGGACCGGCCGATTACTTTATATTCGATGCGACCAGTGGAAATACTCGCATTGTAAGAATGTTTAACCTGTTCTTGGAAGGGGATTTCCTCAAGGCCATGGATTTATACTGGGAGCTTGCCCCGATAACTATTGGCGCCCGAAACGCCATGTTTCAATCAGGTATGATGGGAGTGAAATATATGCAGTGGTTGACCGGTGGTAATGGTGGCATGTACCGGCAGCCAGCTATGCCGATGTTTCAACACCAGAAAGATGCGATGAGGGCAGGCCTCAAAGCTGCGGGGATAACTCCGCGTGAACCTGAAGAAGAGTTTTACATCGGCCGGTTGAACTACGCCAAAGGCGCCAGACCCAAATATTAAGTACTAGGTAGGAAAGTATTTAGGCTTGGCATTGATATAACTGTTATACCGTAACAAAAGTACAACCGAAGAAAGAAAAGGAGGGGAAAACAAATGAAGAAGTTCCTTATCATCTTGGTGGTGCTTATAGCTATTGTCTCAATGCTTATCGGTTGCGCCGAACCGACACCTGCTCCAACGCCGACACCGACACCAACTCCTACACCAGCACCAGCGCCTGAACCAGAACCGACACCGGCACCAGAACCGGCACCAGAACCTGTACCAACTCCAGACGAAACTTCCAAGTACGGCGGAACCCTGAAAATCATGCTCATCGCCGGTCCGCAGACCCCCGGCGGCTGGCCGGTAGAAATATTCGGCCCCGATGCAACCTCCTATCAGTTCTGTATGGAACCACTTCTTCGAGGGGATAGCAAGGGGGGTGTATCACCCTGGCTGGCAGAATCTTATGAAGTCGCCGAGGACCTGACATCTATCACCTTCAAGCTGCGGAAAGGTGTAAAATTTCATGACGGGACTGATTTCGACGCTGAAGCTGCTAAGTGGAACCTGGACAACCATATTACCGCGAAGTCATCTTATTCAATGTATTGGGCTTCAGTAGATATCATCGATGACTATGCCATTAAAGTCAACTTTACTATGTGGACAAATACTAATGTAAACACATTTGCTGGACCCGGCGCCTGGATGGTCTCGCCTGCAGCTTTTGAGAAGAATGGTGTTGACTGGATGAGAGATAACCCGGTGGGAACCGGCCCGTTTAAATTCGTCAGCTTTCAACGTGATGTTGGTTATAAAGTCGCTAAGAACCCGGATTATTGGATAGAAGGCAAGCCTTATCTGGACGGCATAGAAATCATGTATGTAGCTGACCCGATGACACAGAAAGCTGCCATGCAAGCCGGAGAGGCAGACATGCTGGAACTTGAGCCTGGCAAGATGGCAAAGGACCTGCAAGAGCTGGGACTCAAGGTAGGTTTTCAGATTATCACCGTTTACTGCTTCCTGCCTGATTCAGCTCATCCAGAGTCTCCTTACGCTAACCAGAAAGTTCGTGAGGCGGTAGAGTACGCCCTTGACCGTGAATCTATGGCTAATAACTTCAGTTATGGTTATTGGGAAGCCCCTTACCAGATACCACCGTCTTCAAATGCTGCCTATAATCCCGACTTCGCACTCGCTCGCAAATACAACCCTGAAAAGGCGAAGCAGCTTTTAATCGAGGCAGGATATCCGGATGGATTCACGACAACTATTCTCGTGAACCCCGCAATAATAGAGCGCAATATTGCCGTGGCCCTGCAGAGTAATCTTGCGGATATAGGAATCACCGCAGAATTGTCTTTCCCTGCTAACATGGGTGCATTTATCGTTGATTCAAATTCCCTGAACAACGTGTTAGTTATCCAGCCTATCATGTCAAGCCCGAACTTCAATAGTACTTGGATGTTTTTCATGGGCCCACAATTTATGTGGAACAAAAACTTCCTGCCATCACCTGAATTTTTAGAGTTGAGGGAAGCGAGTCTGGTTTCACCTACCATGGACGTCGATCTGATACGGGCTACTGTCGAACAGCTTTCGAAAGAGGCGGCGGCTATCCCCATCATGCAAGCAGGAATGGGCTGGGTTATGCAACCTTATGTCATGGATGGCGGCTTTTTTGAGGGAAGCAGTAGTTCTATGTTTAATTCCGAAGATGTGTGGCTTAAAAAGTAACGTGGTCTTTTGTCACTAGCCGAGAGAGAAAATCTAAAGGTTTTCCGACTGGGACAAGGATAGCCATCTTTAGAGGGATTAGTTTACCGGGGAGGGAGGCCTCCTTCTCCCTCCCCGAAGTTTATTGACAATGTCCTTTATGGAGCAATAATAATAATATCGGTTTTAGAATCAGGTTGTATTGTACTTCATATTTACTGCCGAATTTATCATCATATAAGCGACGTGGCTATGAAGTCGCACTATTCATGGATAGGAGGAAATTAACATGGAGTTCACAAAATCGGAGGCAAAGCAATGGGCCAAGGAGAACTTGAAAGGGTTAGAGGCAGTTATTTTCCCATCTTTTTCCCCTGATTTACAAGAACTAGACGAGGAAGGCATTAGATATGACGTTCAACATCTCTTAGAAAATGGCTTTGTCTCCATACTTTGTGCGCCTGAAGCCTGCGGAATGACCTTTGAAGAACGTAAAAAATTCGTAGAGATAGTATGTGACGAGGCTAAGGGTAAAATACATACCTCCGTTGCCGTATTGCAGGACACTGTTGAGCAGGACATAGAGATGCTCCAACATTACGAAAAAGCGGGTGGCTTGATCGCAATGCTCGGTCATCCCGTCCAGTATTACCCCAGGTCGGTAGAGGACATATACCGAATGTATAAGTATATGTGTGATTCTACTAACCTGGCCATAGTATTTTATCCCGGAAGGCTTCATACGAGGAAGTTTCACCCAAGTTACTGGCCAATGCCACTCCTTCCCCGGATAGCTGATATACCGAATGTAGTAGCCATGAAGATTGGAGGAGGTAGCTCCCTTGCCTTTACTGCTCAGAGCTTCCATCTTGTTGGAAATGAAATATTAGTTAACGATCCTTTACCCGACAGATGGCCCATAACAGTACCTAAGTGCGGTCAGCAATGGGCAGGTGCTGGTCCTTTTACTCTGTATCAAACTCCTGAAAAACCGCGTATGGTAATGATGTTTGACCTGCTCCTGAATGGCGAAATTGACAAAGCAATGGATATTTATTGGGAGCTTTCCCCTATTATCGAAATCGCCGGATCAGTACTAGCCCAGGTCTCCTATTTTGATACGGGGATAGTTACTGCGCTTGTTGATAAATATTGCCACTGGTGTAACGGCGGCAATGGTGGTACCATGAGGCAGCCTACCGGCAGGCTACATGACTATAATAAAGAGAGAATCAGGGCAGCTCTAAGGGCAGCAGGGCTAACTCCACGTGAACCCGAGGAGGAGTTCTATGTAGGCAGGGTAAACTACGCTAAAGGTGCCCGGCTAAAAGAATTTTAGCCTGTATATACTATATTGAGTGAGAAAATTTCAATCATTTAGGGGCAGGTCAGGCGGTGACCTTCCTATGGCCGGGGTTACTTTCAGGGCTGATTTCGGAGACAAACTAATCGATATACTTACTGACAAAGACTATGACCTTATGGGCAGAGCGGTGAAATTGGGCGAGGAGACTAAAGCTAGGCTATAGGAAGTCTCGAAGGGTATTAACATCATCGGGGACGTCCGAGGTAAGGGTCTGTTCATCAGGGTGGAACTGGTGAAGAACAAAGAGACAAAAGAGCCCCTTCCTGCCGGGACCATGGGGGAAATCCTGTCCGGACTGCTCAACCAGGGCATAATCGTCGTCCCCTGCGGGCACTACTACAACGTAATCCGTTTAATGCCTTCTTTAATCATTACTAAGGAGTACCTGGAGAAGGCAACGTACATTCTGCTGAATATCTGTAAGAAATATTGAACGTTTCTGTAAAACTGAATATGGCTTCAAGTTCTAGAATGTAATGACGCTCATTGCCCGATATAGCGGATTGCCCAGCTAAGTAACAATCGTCCATTTTGTTCAATTGAAAATATTAAGGCTAAAACTTTAATATATCTCGGCGTTGTCAATGGAACTTAAATCAAGCTTGATTTTATATAACGTATAATGTAAGTTAAACGCATTGAACAATACATCTTGTATATTATTCTGAAGCTAACAGATGCATTTTCAGGGTATAG
>Ga0315550_1000318_pt1 | contig 29016 bp, 30 predicted proteins | sample SalMarSW160190MG_2_FD_203100 | JGI IMG/M metagenome (GOLD analysis project Ga0315550, IMG submission 203100) | Salt marsh sediment microbial communities from the Plum Island Ecosystem LTER, Massachusetts, United States - Salt Marsh Sediment SW1601-90 ... | reverse complement strand
GGCGTTTGCTTTATGCTCGTTATTTAGCGGCCCTTACGGAATTTTGGCGTTGCCATCGTGAATGTGCCGGTGTGCTTCATTTCTGCGGTTTAGGATATTCGCGAGCTGGCGATAAGCCCAGACCGGAAGGCGGGGCGACAAGCGACCACTTCATCGACCTGGAGAAACTCACGTTCGAGCCTTATTTCGAGAAGTATGTCCGTGATGCCTTTTCGCCGGTAGGGTTGATGATTAATTTCTGGGACGAGGAGCTTGCCGGCGGAATAGAGCGCCCGTTCAATGTCTTTGTGATAAATGACCTGCATCATAAGTGGAAAGGGACCGTTCGTTTTCTCGTTATGCGTGGTGGGCAGGTTGTTACCGAACAGTCGAAAGGTTGTGCTGTCAGTGGTCCTGGGCGAGAGATTTTGTCATTTGAGCAAAGGGTACCGGACAGAACAGGAGAATATCAATTCGTTGCAGAGTTGGTTACAGCAGATGGTAATGTGGTTCGCAGTCTGCGAGACTTCAAGGTGGTGCCAGCAGGCAATAAATAGTTTTTGAATTTGTCAGTGTAACTTTGGAGGACTAAAAAATGGACACAAACAAGAGCACACGTCGCGATTTTCCCGAAAGACATGGGGAGGGACCCCGCTTCGCGGGAACCCAAACAGACGTCTGTCGAACTCGCCGGAGTTTTCTTAAATCAATAGGATTATGCGCATCAGGCTTTGCTGTTTCAGGGTGCGCTACTGCTGTAAGACGAAGAGCGTATAGAGCACCCGGCGGTAAACCTAATATCCTCTGGATTACGTGCGAGGACATTAGTCCTTACTTGGGCTGCTATGGTGACAGTTATGCGAAAACGCCGAATCTGGACAAGCTGGCCAGGCAAGGCGTGCTATATACGAAGGCATTTGCTACCGCTCCTGTATGTGCGCCGTCGCGTTCATGTTTGATAACAGGGGTGTATGCAACTTCTCTGGGGACCCAGCATCTGCGTTCCGAGGTAAAATTGCCAAGTCGAATCAAGTGTTTTCCGGAATATCTTCGGTCAGCCGGTTACTACTGTTCCAACAATTACAAAAAGGATTATAACTTCACCGATGTAAATGTCTGGGACGAGTCGAGCCAAACGGCCCATTGGCGCAAGCGTAAGCCGGGTCAGCCGTTTTTTAGTGTGTTTAATTTCACCTCTACACACCAGGGGCAGATTAACGGTTCCGATGAGGAGTTTTTTGAAAAATACACCTCGAAGCTTAAACCCGAAGAACGCCATGACGGCAAGAAAATTCCTCTTCCACCCTACTATCCTGATACTAAGTTTGTTCGGAAAATCTGGAGCCGTTATTACAACCTGATTACTTTTATGGATAAACAGGTAAGTGATTTACTTGCCCAGCTTGAGGCCGACGGTTTGGCTGATAATACGATAGTATTCTTTTTTTCAGACCACGGAATGGGCATTCCTCGATTCAAGAGAACCCTTTATGATTCCGGTCTTAATGTCCCGTTAATTATTCGTTTTCCTGAACGGTATCAGCACCTTTCTGAGCTTAGGGCAGGCAGGAGAACTGACCGATTGGTTAGTTTTGTTGATTTTGCGCCGACGGTTTTAAGCTTAGCTGGATTGTCGATACCGGGTTATATGCAGGGGCGTGCATTTCTTGGCGCCTGGGCGGGGCCGCCGCGGGAATATGTCTTTGGGACGGCCAGCCGGGTTGACGAGGCTTATGAGATGTCTCGCAGCGTGCGTGATAACCGCTACAAGTACATTCGCAATTATATGCCGCATTTGCCGTATATACAGCCGAGCGAATATCCGGACAGGGCTGAGATTATGAAGGAGCTGCGCAGAGCGGTCGCAGAAGAAAAGCTGTCAAGTATACAAAAATTACACTGGGCATCAACCAAGCCGATTGAGGAGCTTTATGACACATCGGCTGACCCACATGAAGTAAACAATCTGGCTGGTTCGGCTTCACTTAGGAGGGTTCTTGCGAGGCTGCGTAAAGTGCACCTTCAATGGATGGTCCAGACGAGAGATGTAGGATTGTTGTCGGAAGCTGAAATGCATATTCGCGCCGAAGGTTCGACGCCTTATGAGATGGCGCGACAAATTAGTAAATATCCTCAACGGCGTATTCTCGCTGCGGCCGATTTGGTTGGAAGAGGACCGGATAATATTCCGAAGCTAATCGGGTTATTAAGTGATTCGGACAGTGCGGTCCGCTATTGGGCCGTCATAGCTCTAAGTGTCATCGGTTCCGGTTCTCCGCCTGTCATCGAGGCGCTAACCGAGCGGCTGGAAGATTCGAGCCCAAACGTTCGGTTTGCGGCAGCCGGTACATTATGCAAGATGGGTCTTTGCGAAAATGCCTTGGGCGTGCTGGCTGAAGGCCTGGAAGATTGGCGGGAGGAAACGGTCCTGTATGCTGCTCGCGAGATACAGAGTATCGGCAATAAAGCCTGCCCGATTGTCCAAAAGATAAAAGAGGCCCAGGGACGATGCAAAAATCCGGATGGGACATATAAAAATAATAATCACGCAACGTTTATCGACTGGGCCCTGAAATACGCTCTGGAGAATTGTGGAGAATAATCGAATTAGATAGATTTGTGCCGGAAGAGATTCTTCGGCCCTTCGGCTACGCTCAGGGCAAGCTTTCTTTCGCCTCAGAATGACGGGTTTGCTCGTCATGCTGAGCAAACCGAAGCATCTGGCCTGAGAGTGAGAATGAGATTCTTCGCTGCACTATGTTTCGCTCAGAATGACAATTATTAAACAGATTCCTCGGCTGCGCTCGGAATGACGAATTGGTTTATGTTATTAAATGAGTAATATTATGGATGGAACGCTTGCAGAAGAAAAAGGCAGCATTGTGTATGTGATGCTCGTATGTATGGTAGCTGCTTTAGGGGGGCTTTTGTTCGGCTATGATACAGGGGTAATTAACGGTGCGATAGGTCCTCTGAAAGCCCACTTTGTCCTTGATGCAAACTGGGCAGGCTGGGCGACAGGTTGTGCGCTGGTTGGATGTGCCATAGGGGCGGCTATTGCCGGCGTGCTGAGCGACTGGCTTGGTCGGAAAAAGGTGCTTATTCTTTCTGCAATTTTGTTCTTAATCTCTGCGGTGGGAACGGCCCTGCCGAAAAATATTACCATTTTTATTATTTACCGGATAATCGGCGGCTTGGGCGTGGGGGCGGCATCGATGTCCTCGCCGATGTATATCGCGGAGATATCGCCGGCGAGGATTCGCGGTCGGATGGTCTCGGTCAATCAGTTTGCAATCGTGACCGGTTTTTTGGTGGTATATTTTGTGAATTATTTTATCGCCCTTCAGGGTGACCAGATGTGGAACCAGGAGTCCGGCTGGCGGTGGATGTTCGGCTCGGAGGCGCTGCCGGCTTTACTTTTGTTAGTGCTGTTGTTTTTTGTGCCGGAAAGTCCTCGCTGGCTGACCAAACAAAACCGCAGTGACGAGGCGTTGGAGATTCTTGCCCGCGTTGATGGAGCTGAATATGCCAAAACCGAACTGCTGGAAATCAAGGATGCGATTACCCACGAGAGCGGGTCGCTGAAACAACTGTTGCAGCCGGGTATGAAGATTGTATTGGTCATCGGCATTGTATTAGCTGTTTTGCAGCAGGTTACGGGTATCAATGTTTTCCTTTATTTCGGGACTGAAATTTTCAAGAAGATGGGTTCCGAAACCAATGCCGCTCTTCTTCAAACAGTGGTGGTAGGCGCGGTAAACCTGACCTTTACTATTATTGCAATCTGGATGGTGGACAGGTTGGGGCGAAAGCCATTAATGATGATCGGGTCGGTGGGGATGGGGCTTTCGCTGTTGGGGATGGGCTTAATGGCATACGTCCAAAAAACAGATTTGTGGGTTTTGTTATTTATACTGGGTTATATCGCATGCTTTGCCCTTTCGGTGGGGCCGGTAACATGGGTGATTCTGTCAGAGATATTCCCGACCCGTATTCGCGGGCGGGCAATGGCTATTGCCACGGTATGTCTCTGGGTGGCAAACTACTTGGTTTCCCAAACATTTCCGATGATGGAGGAAAATAACTGGCTGCTCGAGAAGTTTCATCATGCTTTCCCGTTTTGGCTGTACGGGATTTTCTGCGTTGTTCTGGTCACTTTTGTCTGGCGGTTCGTGCCGGAGACCAAAGGCAAAACGCTGGAGGAGATAGAAAAACATTGGATGAGCACATAGATTGAACAGCAGGAGAGCGCTTTGTAATATTTTCAGCAGAAGGTGTGAAATGAATTTTCCCAAGCGAATGACTATTCAAAGCCATACGATAACCATTGTGCCGCGATACGCAGAGACCGACAAAGGCGGGGTGGTTCACCACAGCGTCTATCCGGTTTGGTTTGAAATGGGGCGCACGGAACTTTTACGGGTTAACGGGTTGGCATACAAAGACCTCGAAGAAGCGGGGGTGTTGTTTGTCGTAGCCGAGCTGCGTATAAAATATCGCCGGCCTGCAATGTATGATGAGAAGCTGCAATTGGAAACGCATTGCTCAGCGGTTACCGCCAGTAAGGTTGAGCATAGCTATAAGCTTACACGCAGCAGTAATGGGATAATCTTAGCTGAGGGTTCGAGCGTGCTGGCCTGCGTCAACGCCGAGGGCAAGGTTCGCCGAGTACCTGAATTTATGTATTCCGAAGCCGGTTAGAAATTCTACAGAGGGTGATACTACACAAAATGCGGAGAATTTTGGCCGAGCGAGTCAGAAAAAGCAATTCATTTGTGGTTTTCAATTGACAATTGGCGATTGACAATTGACAATTCGTTTATGTCTTCAGAAAAAAAGGAAAACTGCGGTCTTTTTGGAATTTTTGGTGACGCCGAAGCGATTCATAAAACCTATTTCGGCTTACATAGTCTTCAGCATCGCGGCCAGGAGTCGGCTGGAATTGCCTCCAGTGACGGTGAATTAATCCAGTGTTATACAGGTATGGGTATGGTCAGGAGGGTTTTCCGCACCGGCAGGGACGTTTTAAAAAGATTGTCTAATCCGATAGCAATCGGCCATGTTCGGTATTCAACAACAGGTTCCAGCAGGGCTATAAATTGTCAGCCGCTTTTGGCCGAGTACTCCCGCGGGCAGGTGGCAGTGGCACACAACGGCAATCTTATAAACGCAACATTGCTGCGGGACGAATATGAAGCGTATGGCAGTATATTTAATTCTACAAGTGATACTGAGATAATTACTCATTTGCTTGCCAAGCCGACCCACGTGAGCAATTCTGACCCATTGGCACATGTACTGAACCATCTTCAGGGGGCATATAGTCTGCTGTTTTTATTTGCCGACCGCATTGAAGCGGCGCGGGACCCTTACGGCATCAGGCCTTTGTGCATAGGGCAAACCGAAAAAGGCGCTTATGTAGTTGCCAGTGAGACGTGCGCCTTTGATGCCATCGACGCAAAGTTCGTACGGGAAGTTGAGCCTGGAGAAATCGTTCGGCTGGATAAAGACGGACTGCACAGCAGATTTTTCGTAACACCGGGCACTGTTACGCCAGCTCATTGCATCTTTGAGCATATCTATTTTGCCAAACAAAACAGTACAATTTTTGGTGAAAATGTACACGAGTTCAGAAAAAAACTTGGAAGACAATTAGCAAAAGAACACCCTATCGATGCGGACGTGGTAATACCAATACCGGACTCAGGGACCTCAGCGGCAGTAGGATACGCAGAGCAGAGCAAAATACCTTTCGATATGGGAATGGTCAGGAGCCATTACATAGGCAGAACATTTATCTCGCCAGACCAGAAAGTGAGAGAATTAGAGGTTAAACTTAAACTGGCAGTGGTCAAAGAAGTTGTGAGTGGAGAACGCATCGTGATAGTTGACGACTCAATCGTTCGCGGCACAACGACAAGAGGTAAGATTAGGGCGTTACGCCAGGCCGGCGCTGAACAAATTCACATGCGAGTGAGCTGTCCGCCAATCAGGTTTCCCTGTTTTTACGGCATTGATTTTCCAACCAAAGAAGAGCTGCTGGCAAATAATCGCGATTTGGAACAAATCAAAGAATTCCTTGAAGTTGACAGCGTCGGTTATATGTCGCTGGAAGGAATGCTTCAGTGCGCAACATTACCGGAAGACCACTACTGTACCGCGTGCTGGAGCGGGAAGTACAAGATACCGATAGATATCGCGGTCAACAAATTTGCCCTTGAACACTATCAACGGCAAATGTTCGAGGACGAACAATAACCGCAATTCAGCGGCGGGCCAAAGAAAATGAGTAAATATATTAGCTACGAACAGTCGGGTGTGTGTGTTAATACCGCCGAGAAGGGGATTTAGGAAAGAATACGCATTTTTTTTGGATTTTATGGAAATCGAACTTGACAAAATGAGTATTGCAGACGATAATATAAATACATCCCTGATGGGAGAACCATCAGGCCCCCGGGCAGGGAAACTTGTCCGGGCTTTTCTTTTGCGCACTCCGGATTAATCCAGATGAGCCGATATTGCTTTTACATAGATGGATTTAACGTATATTACTCGTTAAATACAAGGCGATTTCAAAAGTATAAATGGCTTGATTATCGAAAAGTAGCTGAAGGTGTAGTAAAGGCAGGAGATAAAATTGCAGGGATTTTTTATTTTACTACCCTTGTAGAATGGAAACCAGATTCTGTAATCCGTCACAAACAATACATCAAAGCCCTTCGCTCAGTGGGGGTTGATGCCGTATTCGGTCGTTTTATGCAAAAGAAAGTACGATGTCATGTGTGCGGCGGATATTACAAGACACGCGAAGAAAAACAAACAGATGTCAATATCGCGCTGCATGTTGTCTGTGATGGGATAAATGACCTTTATGACCGGGCGGTAATCGTTTCCGGTGATACCGACCTAATTCCTGCAATTGAGGCTGTTCACAAAGTTGCACCCGACAAAGAAATTGGTGTGATGTTTCCATTGCGCCGTTACAATAATTCTTTGGAAAAAGCTGCAGATTTTGCAATTACTATGCGAGAGAAAATGCTGAACCGTTGCCAATTTTCTGATAAAATGAAAATAGGAAGTACGACCATTGAGAGGCCTGCTTCCTGGCGTTGACAGTATCGGCCGTAAAAATATAGTTTTTTTGCTATAGGTTGATGATAATAACCTTTGAGTTTGGTTTTGGATTTTTCAACAGATGAGCAAATACGTAAGTTATGAGCAATCCGGCGTTAGTATCGATGCCGGAGAGGAGATGGTTCGGCAAATCCACTCGGAGGTTGCCAGCACATTCGGTCCGCGGGTTATTCAATTGCATAATGCATTTGCGGGGATGTTTCGGCTCGACTATGACGAAAAACTGTTCAAAAAAAATTACAAGAATCCTGTCCTTGTGGCCTGTACGGACGGCGTTGGCAGCAAGGTCCAGTTAGCCGGCAAGATAAAGAAGTTCGATACCGTAGGCATCGACCAGGTTGCGATGAACGTTAATGATATGCTCGTGCAAGGCGCTGAGCCATTGTTTTTTCTCGATTATCTGGCGGTTCACAAGCTGGAGCCGAAGATTGTAGCTGAGCTTGTCAAAGGTATTGCGGCCGGCTGCCGAGAAGCCAACTGCGCACTAATAGGTGGGGAGACTGCTGAGATGCCGGATACCTATTCGGCGGGTGATTTTGATATGGCCGGGTTTGCCGTTGGGATTGTCGAGCGGAAAAAAATAATTACAGGCCAAATAACAAGAAAAGGCGATGTGATTCTGGGTCTTGCTTCAAGCGGACTGCACAGTAACGGCTATACGCTGGTTCGCAATATCTGTTTCAAAAAAGCGAAGCTAAAAATGACCGATTGTCTCGGTGAGCTCGACGGTGCTGTGCTGGGTGATGTGCTGCTGGAGCCGACGCGAATTTATGTTCGGTCGATAATAAAATTGCTGTTGCAATACAAGGTCAAACGAGTCGTGCACGGAATGGCACATATTACCGGCGGCGGTCTGGTGGGAAATATTCCGCGAGTGCTGCCAAAAGACTGCAATGCAGCTATAAAAAAATCGAGCTGGCCGGTACCGAAGATATTTACGTTTTTGCAGAAGACAGGACCGGTCGAAGAAGAGGAAATGTTCAGAGTATTCAATATGGGGATAGGGTTTGTGCTGATAGTGGCTGAAGACTTCGCTGATTCAATAGCTAAAAAATTGACAAGGTTCGGCGAGCGGGTCTATAAGATAGGCAGAATCACTACCGGCACAGGCAAAGTGGTCCTGAAATAAATCGTCGTTCATGACCCGGTTCATGAGTCACGCGTCACAAAGCAGGAAATGCGAAATACGAAATATGCCAAGTTTGCCGTAGCAGCGATGATGTATGCTGCCTTTGCCGGGTATCTGTATCAGCCGTATCTCAAAAACTTCGGCAGATGGCAATACCTTTTGGTTGTGAATGCTCCTCTGGCCTCTCTGGGTTGTTACGTGCTCAGCAGGCGGTGGGTGTCTGGATTTGGTGAGTCGTTTTTTGCGGGAGCTATTTACGGCTTTGGACCATTTACACTTGGGTTAGTAAAATTTCACCCTACGGCGGGTCTTTTAGTAGCGGCTATACCATGGCTATTTTGCCCTGCTGCGTTTGGTCCCAAAACCAGGTGGCGGTGGTTAAGGATTCCGCTTGCCGTTTTGCCGTTTTTGGCAATAGTGATTTTCTTTCTTGTATCCGCTCACTACCGGTTGTTCCCGGTTTCAACACAGGCCAGATTGCATTTTGCTGATTTGTTTGGCTTGTTAGCTCCGCTTATCAAGGCCAAGCAAAACACAACTCTAATCGGCTTTTATCACATTCCAGTGGCGGCGTTGATTGTGGGTTTTTCTATGCTGCTGGTTGCTCGGCGGTTTGGCGTAATAGTAATTTTTGCTATCGGGACGACTTTAGCCTTTTACGAATCTTTCTTTGCGGTCAGCCCGATTATCTGGTTCACCATACCTATTTTGTGCTGCTCGGTGCTCATTGGCGAAGGTATGCAGGGACTCGCCTGTGCCGGATTTGCCGACCGTGGATGGGTCCTGGCTGCCGTGGCGATTTTGTGCGCTCTTGCCATTGTAACATTACTGTTGGCAACAAAATATTTTCAGACATTTTTAGGACTGGGTGCAGGATACGCAAAACTCTTTACCGAAGCCGGAAAAATGTATGTGCTCGGTGCGATTGTAGCTGCGATTATTTTCTTTATGATACGAGCGAAATTACGAATGCGGCAGTTACGACAGGTCGTCCTTTATGCGGCAACGGCGGTGGATATATTTCTCGGCGCAAGCTTTATTGTCGATAAGATTCTGTAATACTACCTGATTTCAAATGTGAAAATGTAAATATCAGTGGGGAAGAAATGGCGAAAATAATGAAAAGGAAAAATAAACTTAACAAGGTTTCACTGTCTATGATAGTCATAGTCTGGGTTGTGGTGCAGGCCTCTGTTTGTGGATTAACCTGCGCAGCAGATTACGCCATCGGTGCAGATCTTTCCTTTCTCAAGCAGGCTGAGGAGCGGGGAGTTGTGTTCAAGGACAATGGCCAAGGCAAGCCGGGCCTTCAGATATTTAAAGAGCACGGCTACAATTGGATTCGGCTGCGATTGTTCCACACTCCCACGTGCCTGCCGAACAATTTGGAATACACCATCGCTCTGGCTAAAGAAGCGAAGAAACTTGGTTTCAGGTTTTTACTGAATTACCACTACTCCGATACCTGGGCCGATCCGGGCAAACAATACATTCCCAAGGCCTGGGAGGATAAATCACACGCGGAGCTGGTGCAGGCGGTGTTTGAATATACCCGGGACACGATCATGGCCTTTCGGGATGCCAATGCCCTGCCGGACATGGTCCAAATTGGTAACGAAGTTTCCAACGGCATGCTTTGGCCGGACGGTAAACTGCCCGGTAACTGGGACAACTTTGCAGAGCTGATGAAGGCCGGGATTAATGGTGTCGATGCCGGCCGGGGCAACAGTCAACGTCCCCTGATTATGGTCCATATCGATAAGGGCGGCAGCAAGAACCGGACAAAGGCCTTCTTTGACAAGTGGCACTCCTATGGCGTTGACTACGATATCATTGGGCAGTCCTACTACCCGTGGTGGCACGGTACTTTGCTTGAACTCAGGGACAATATGATCTTCATGGCAAACGAGTACCAGAAGGACATTATCATTGTGGAGGCGGCCTACAACTGGAGACCGGCCGAATACAAAAATAAGAAAGCGCCTTTTCCGGAGACCCCTGAAGGACAGAGACAGTTTCTGGATGAGGTAAATCGAGTTGTTCTTAACACTCCTTACAACAGAGGCAAAGGCGTATTTTGGTGGGAGCCCGCGGTCATGGGAGGTCTTCGAAGAAGAGGCATGTTCGATGATGACGGCAACGTCCTGCCCGTCATCACGGTATTTGATAAGTTCACAAGACGCTGATTTTACGAGAAGGTTTCCCGCTGGATTTGGCTGAGATAGAATCGGCCATCGTTGCGCATAAAATTTATAATGGCGTCAAACTGCTGGTCTATGAAGTGGGTGTCGTTGCTGACTATTGATATACCGATTACGGCGCTGGTCTTACTGTCCTGATGGTCGACTTCGGAAATCGAGATATTGAACCTGCTTTTCAATCGGCCGATCAGGCTTTTGACGATGCTTCTTTTTCCCTTTAGCGAAGTTATCCCCTGCATAGATAAATGAGCTGTTAGTACGCCGACAATCATACTCGATGCTCGTTTCAAGCTTAGATAGATTGCTTTTGAATCTTTTCCAGCAGTCGTTTCGTGGCTAAGATACCATCGTTTTCGCTGAGTCTTTCGCCTTCGTACTCGATGCCGACATAGCCTTTGTAGCCGGCATCAAGGACAATCTTCATCATTCGGTAGTAGTCAATCTTTGTCTCGTCGCCGGCTTCGTTGAAGTCATAGCTCTTGGCACTGACCGCTTTGGCATAGGGCATTAGCTTGCTGACAGCGTCGTAGCAGTCGATATTAGGTGGAAAATTGCCGAAGTCGGGCAGCGTCCCGCAATTGGGCAGGTCAACTTTTTTAGTGACACTGGTCAGCCACTGGCTATTGGACGATAGACCGCCGTGGTTTTCGACAATTACGTTGAGCTTGTGGTTGGCGGCATATTCGCTGAGGCCCCGTAATCCGTCAGCGGCCAATTCAAGCTGTTCGTCGTATGAGCCTTTCGAGTAGGCGTTGACACGGATGGAATGGCAGCCTAAGTATTTGGCAGCTCTGACCCATTTATGATGGTTGCGGACGGCCTGGGTACGGAGGCGTCGGTCTGGGTCGCCGAGGCTACCTTCGCCGTCGCACATAATCAGCAGCGATTTGACGCCGAGGTCCTCTGCGCGTTTTTTCATCTCAGCCAGGTATTTGGTATTGTTGGCCTTGTCCTTGAAGAATATGTTAACGTACTCGACCGCGTTGATGCCAAAACTGTGGGCCTCTTTTGCAAAGTCGAGATTGTCCAGTTTCGGCTCCTGCCGGCCGAAAAGCCTTCTGTGAAAAGACCACTGAGCCAGAGATATCTTGAAATTCATAAGGCTGTCTCTTTGAAAGATTCGATTCTTATTACAAGCGCAGAATATCAGAATCACTCGCCAGCGTCAAGGAATCCGTTCTCATCGTTTGTGCTCCTGCATACGTTTTTCGATATCCCGCATTACAACAGGCAAAACCTCACCTATCAGCTTCGGCACATAGGATTTTTTATCCGGACCTAATATGATCAATTGATAGCGTTATAAACGAACAGTTTAAGTGGTTTTCTGGCTTGGAAATCCTTCCTTATCACGCAAAAAATGGGCTTTTTTTGATAAAAAGTAACTTTACTAAGGTTTTTTCTGAAAAAATGTTGACTTTTATTTGAACATTTTGTACAATTTGTACGAATAGATATATACGTACAAAATATACTTAAAAAGGGTACGCCAATGACAGTTGTAAAAGTAAGTGAATTTCGTTCAGATATATCGGATTATGCTAATAAAGTTGCTTATGCAGGAGAGCGGATTTATGTCGAACGCAATAATAAACCACTATTCGCTGTTGTACCAATCGATGATATAAAGCTGCTCGAACAGCTTGAAGACCAGATGGATTTGGAGCTTGCTAAAGAGGCATTGAAAAAAGGCAAGTTTATTAGCTTCGATAGTCTCAAAAAAGAGCTTGGATTATAAACAGTAATGACGAATGGCTAAATCAGGGAAGATTTACAAGATTAAGGTTGCAGATACAGCCGCTGATTTTATAAGGAAACAGGCTAAAAAAAATCAACGGCAAATAATGAACAAAATCTCCTCTTTGGCTGAAAATCCTCACAGCAAGGGCGACGCAATAAAAAGCAAACCTGAGTTCTTCAAGATCCGTTCGGGCAATTTCCGCATAGCTTACACAGTTAAAGAAAGACAGGTCCTTGTTCTTGTCGTAAGAGCCGGACACCGTAAGGATTTTTACCGTTATTTTGAAAGGTAAACTGTCCCAATCTACTCTTTTAATCGGCTATATCAATACCAGCTTCTACTCGATTGTGCCGGTGCATCCGCATTTTGATATCCCACATTACAACAGGCAAAACTTCACTTATCAGCACCGGCTCGGAAGTCCATCGTTTCTGCCGGTCCTCGAACGAGCCGACCTGGCATTGGTGGCAATGATGGCAATGACAAATCTCAACTGTTTTTTTTATTTCTATGTCCATGTCCATTTACTTTTTAAACAATATAGGATTTCTTATTGCCATTGTTGACAACCTTCAACAGATTCGACGGCAACCTCTGAGCCTTCCTGAACTGCAAGACCATAATATACGTTCATTCGCTGTAGTCCTTCTCGCTTTTGTCCTTTACGGACGCCAGGCAGAGTTCTTTTGACCTCTTTGCCGAAGTTGTTACTGTTTAAAGGCCTATAGCCATTGTTCTGACACCAAGCGACATAACAGGCATAGACTTCCTGCGTAGGCAAGCCGTCATAATCGAAATAGGCGACATAGTTATCCAGCAGAAACGCACGTGCCGGGTTGACATCCCGGCGATACTGCTCAGACGCCTGTCTGCACTTTTGCGGAATTGTGAATCGACCTGCCTGCCTTAGCGATTTCAAGCCTTTGAACGCCCAGTTTAAAATGCCGGGAAGCTCTGCTGACAATTCGTTGACAAGGTGCGGATTCTGCAAATGTTCTGGATAGCTCTTCTCAAAAGGCAGCACTTCATATCCGAATCGGAGACCGGAAAGTACCGGCCAGCGTCCCATTTATAGAACGTGTCCCGCCAGTAGCGAAGTGTAAAATCGCCCTGCTCAAATGCCTCCCTCGATAGGTGACGTTCCAAAGCCGGATGCAACGTCTCACCATCCTGCCATAGTTTATCCGCCGGGTCCCATACGCAATTCACTATAAGGAACTCTTCCGCAAGCCGATCAGCATCAATATAGTTTTCATTCCTTATATCCGCCATCATTGCAATTCTCTGTTCAAAGAGCCTTCAGATATAGAATGGTATTCGCCCGACCAAGATGATGAGTAAATGTGCGTGACTATATGCTATTTAGACTTTCAATTCCGCTACGATTTGGCGGGTTTGGGGTGATTGGTTGCTTTGGGCTTGTTTGAATGCAGAGGCAGAAGACTCGTTTCGCTTTTTGAAAAGTTCGTTTCCGGCGATAATCTCCTGCAGGGCTTTCGATTTTGTCCTTGCTTGTCTTAAGAATCCAACCGCTCTTGTTCCATAAACTCCACCAAGCAACGCACAAATCCCGATACCCAATTCCAGCATAGAGTCGGCAACTTCCCAGGCATCAGGCCGTTCGGCTCCTTGCTGCAAAGCAGTACGGGCAAGCTGCCAGTTCGATTCGGTAAGAACATCTTCAGCGGTTTCGGCCTGCGGAAATTCTTTCGGAAGACCATAATGAGAACTAAACGCTCGGCTCTGCACTTCGCTTAGCTGCGTCAATGCCCGCAATTGTTCTGAGGCATCTTCCACCTTTGCAGTTTCGGCTGCCATTATTGCTGTGCGGTTGTGCAGCCAGGCGTTCTGCTTTTGTGCCTCAGTTGGTGCAAAACGCAGACTATCGCATCCGGCAAATAAAAAGCATATAAGTACGTAACCCAAAAGTCTTGTGCTTTTTTGCATTTTTGCACTTTTGCACTTTCCTGCCTTTTTCATCATTTCGCCCCTTAATTTTGAATGAAGTTTACGTTTTTCCGGTATAATACTGTTCCACGAGACTGAAAAAAATCTAAGCTCTGTATACAGAATTTAGCTATGGACACAGCGAAAACATTCAGACCCAAGACTATATTATTATGGCAAAAAGTGGCAGATAACCCTGAGGCCCAGCGAATCTTGGAATTGTTTCCATCAGCCAAGGTCCAGGTAATAAAGCAACAGAGAAAGCCCCCTTCGCCAGATATGTCACCAGCTCAAGCATTGCTGGCCGGGAAAAGAACTTTGATGATAGGCCAAACCTCATCTTTTGTAGGACATTTCGATGGTCGGCTTGGCTTTAACGTCCGTTGCTGTCCTTACTACAAATTGGTTCCTGTTTCGAACGGCTGTCCCTACTACTGCACATATTGCTATCTGGCATTTGTCTATCGCAAATATGCCCCATTTATTAAGATGAACATAAATTACGATACTATGTTCAGGCAAATACGAAAAACATTAGCCAACTCTCACGGCAAAATTAGTTTCAATATGGGCGAAATGGTCGATAGTCTCGCGCTTGACCACATAACCAATCTTACAACAATGTTAATTCCATTTTTCTCTTCGTTTTCCAATGGCTTTCTAATGCTGCTTACTAAAAGCAGTAATGTCGATAATCTGTTAGTTGTTGAATCCAATAGTCACACGGTTGTTTCCTGGAGCCTCAACGCTCAGCAGATAATCCGGCGATATGAATTAGGTACAGCCGATCTTGACGAACGTGTTAGGGCAGCCAAGCAATGTCAGGACCATGGTTACAGAATCCGGATTCGCATTGACCCCGGCATTCTCTACCCAAACTGGGAAGATGGGTATGCCGATTTAATCCAAAAGACCTTAACTGCCATAAGGCCCGAGAACATAACTCTTGGAATGTTAAGGCTTTTACCCGGCCATTTTCGCCTTGCTACAGGTGCGTATGGCAATCGTGCTCGAAAGCTCTTCGATTATCACTTTGTTAGAGGGGCTTCAGATGGTAAGCTCCGTTATCGGCCAAAACAACGTGTCGAATTTTATAATTTCTTAATCGATACTATTCGCAGCTTTGACCAGGATGTTTCTATCAGCCTTTGCAGAGAAACACCCGGTGTTTGGAATATCCTTAAAAACCGCCGTGAGCCCCGAAAATGTAACTGCGTTAATTGGTAATGCAGTATGCTTAGAAGGCCTCATCGGCTTCCTTCAGACACTTTCTCCATTGCCCGCAGGCGATACTCGTATGAGATGCTTTTGCTCCAGAGAGATTCGAGCTTTTGCTCAAAATTCTTTTGGCATTGCAACAGCATACCCACGTCCCGCTGTAAAATATCAAGCTGTCTTTGCAAATTGATCCAACTGCCAACAATCAAAGAAGCCAAAAGCACCAACTGAACCAGCACAGAAACATTTATCTGCCGATTAAATTGCCACGATTTGGAATTCACCTCAGGCATCACTTACCTCGTATTTGATGGTTTGTAACTCGTCGCTTGGGTCACGGGACAACGGTCACGGTTTAACGTGGAATACGTTTTTGTCGCCGACTCTGAACATTACCGCATACGTTCCTGCCGACAGGGATCCTTGTTGCTGAAACGATTCAGCCAGATTGACGGCCAGCGTTTGCTGACCTATTTCAACAGGTATCGAGCCGGCATCACCTATCACTACTGCGACGACATTATAGAAATTGTATGACGAATTACTTTTGACCTTGACGGCCCACGCAGCCGTCCTGGCGCCGGGTGAAGTGACAACGGATATTTCCTGAATCTGCTCAGAGCCTTGCCGAGCAAGTCTTTCCAGTATTTGTTGACCATCTACAATATTCTCTCCGCTGACCATAATTCTCAGCCCCTTTGTCGAACGATTTTCAAATTCGTACACTGCTTTTCAAAATCCATCTGCACTCGTTCTATCCAGCTTCTGCTTCGGTTATCGCTCTTGCAGGCCAAAAGGTCTCTGCTTTCGGGACTTGTGCTTACTCTGTCACCAACTTTGTAATCAAACACAAGATTCGGTGTTTGTATGTCAATGGTCTCGATGGTCTCGGACGAAACCGCTGCCCTGTGCCGGACAAACTCATACAAAGCATCGGTATCATCGACCTCGTCCGCAGTGCCGAGCGTCTCATCATAAGGATCCGCAAAGATGCTCTGGTCCGAAACCCTGCGATACTTGAACTGACGGGGCAGCGTAATAATATGCTCAACCACGGGAACTGTTGAATTGACAGGCCCATCGGAAACTATACAAGTTAATCTCTCATCACTGATTACCGAGGCGGTTATTCTGAATTTCAACACTCCCTTCAGCGCCGCCACCCAGGTATCAACATCGAGCTGGTCACTGCTGAGCCACAGTCCGCACTCATTGAGCAGGATATTAAAAGCATGAAGGTACTGCCACCAATGCAAACCGTCATCGAACGATACCTGGAGAAAATAACCTAATGATTTTCCCTGTTTATCGGTGGTTAAAGTTGGTCGGAAGCGCCTACTGCTACGAGCGAAATCACTGCTGCCGAAAATCTTGGAAAAGTCAAACGCATCACCCTGATTGTATGGAGCGCCACTATAGTTCCCCGCCTCGTTAAGGCACCATTTGCGATATACATCTTTTACCTGATAGAAATCAGGATTGGTCGAGGGTGAAAATTTATCATAGCTGATGTCCTCAAGGCTGCCATCCCAAGACTTTACCAACTCAAAGGTCGCTTCTATAATTTTGAAGTCGCCTTGACCAATATACTTGTGCGTTATTGGCCAAAAATTTTTCTTGCTGTGCAAAGCTGCGATATTTGTCTTTGATATGCTGAACTGTTCTCCAGCTTGCTGGCAATTCAGCTCAACGGTTCTGCCTGTGCCAGCTTTATAAAACACAATTGCTTGGCCAGGACCGGTAGGCACAAGCCGAGGGACGAACTTGAACCTCAAGCCGATCCTCTCACAGCATCGGTACAGGGCCTTTATCAGATTTAATCCTGTGACATCGAGGTCGCGAACTACTTGGTTCTCGGTCAATGCCCTCAGTTGACCTATGCTCGGCGTTTGTAATTGACTTGCCGTTAAATATTCACAAAGCAGGTAATCAATTACTTCTGCATAGCTCCAGAGTTTGCCTTGCGATGGTTCAGCGCAAAAGCTTGTGTAGCTTTTGCCATTAACTTCAATTGGTTCCGGATTGGCATTGGCCTCACCATCCGGATTAAATGTTGTATCAAGACCAGCCAAAAACAGACTGGAGTTACTTGCCTCTGCCAAACGCTGGCCATAAACTGTGATCCGCTTTAAATTTGCGCTGGAATCTCTCGCTACTACTTCGGCCTTTTCACCGTCGGGCGCCAACTTTATATCGATGCTTTCTATTTGACCGCAAAAGATTGGGAAACTAAAAGCTGTTGCACCCGGCGGGACACCGTTAAAATATTGCCGGATGCAAACAGTCTTTCCCATAGCAAATAAGGTCTCGATCTCTTCGGCAGCTGTCAAGCCGGAATCTGGGTACGCAGCAGCATTATAAGCCAATCTGGCCCAGCTAAATTCCGGCCAACCGCCGCGAATAATCTCTACCGGTTCCAGCGCTGGACACAATGTCCCATCGACCAAAATTGAAATAGAAGCGGCCGGAAGTGCCAGTTGTGTTTGTGCTGATTGGAAAAAGTCGATTCTGTTAGACATAGTTTTGTATATCGTATTGTGTATCATATATTTAGCTCCCAGTTTCACTGGGAGTTTCGTATGCACCAAATCCGTTTTTCTATCAGTGTGTCAGACTCCTTCGGCACTTAAAATCTCAATCGCGTCCGGATTTGTGGGAACGAATTGGATTCTCAGCCGTGCTAAAGAACTATTTTCTATACCGCTGACATCTTCGGTCCTTATAGCAAACAAGTGCCTGCCTGCTTCAAGTGCCCCACATTGGTAGCTGTAAAACTTTCGCCCCTTGTAACCGATTGTGGCAAGAGGGGTTTGATAATCGATTTGTCCGGTCCGGTCATCATAGTAAACATTGAAGCAATCAGGTTGCGACTTTTGTTCGAGGGGACAATAAAACCAGACAAGCTTTATCTTGTTGCCATCTACGAGCTCGGCTCCTGAATCGAAAACTTTGTTTGGTTGCGGCTGGGCCAACTCACCGTTTGATTTTATTGAAATCTTCACCGAAGCAGCTAAGGTACATTCCTGATAGCCACAATTGTTAAATCGACGAACAACATAAAAGTATGTCGAACCGCTGTTGTGTGAAATATAGGTCGGTGGTGAGATTTCACAAGCATCCTGCTCAGCAACAGCCAATATATTCACGAAATCTATTTCTCCCATACTTGAACCGCGGTAGAGCACAGAGCAGCCGGCAACACGAACCCAGAACCAACCTAAACTTAAGGTCGTACCAAGCTTAAAAGCATTAGCAGTCATTCCATTAAAAAGCGCTTCTCTTTTCCAATTACTTTCGATGTATAGTAAGCTGCGAATCAAATTTAGTATTGCTGCGACATTGGTAGTACTTACTACATTTCCACCTACTTTTCGCATTGCTTTTGATGTTGCGCTTAAGGACGACAAAGCTACGGAACTGCCCGCAAGATTGACGATTTGGCCACCTATCAACTTCGGCCTCATCGCTTGCTCAAACATGCAAAACGGCTCTCGGTAGAGTAAGGCTATTTCAGAAGAAGATAAGGCACGATTGTACAAGGCTGCTTTTTTGACAATTATATTTGAGCTTTCACCTCCACCATATCGGCCGATATTCAAATCATCACTGTTATCACAACTTCCAACAGTAGCATTACTATCACTTCCTTCTTGTACCCCATTAATATAAATGTAAACGTAACTGCCGTCCCTGACTCCAACAAGATGGATTCTTGCTCCCACTACTGCTCCCGTAATAGATGAAGCCACCATACTATGATTATCAGCATCCCTGCATCGAAACTCATACTTATATGGTGAATTATTGTTAATCCAACTTGCAGTACTTTCTGTTCGCCCTACGTCTGCTGGGTATTTACATATTAAACCTTCAGCAAAAGCACTATCAGGTAGTGCTTTAACTTTGAAAAGAATCTCAAAACTACAATCACCACCATTGAAATTGAAGTTGGACTTATGGAGAATGGCGATAACGTCATCTGCATCTCCACTAATTAGCACTCCCCCATTCTCCCAAATATTTGACATATTTGTTAAAGTGCCTGTATTTCCATTCCCGCTCAAATCAAAGACTTTATTACCTAAGCCTTCATTGAATGGCCAGAGACCGACAAGGCCTCTACTGAGGGGATGGTTTCGATTTAAGCAAATTCCTCTTGTGGGTTTAAGTTGTGGCATTTGCTATCGTTATCTCCATCTGTTCTATGAGGATATATAGTTCCACGGTTGGACATAGGCACGGACATCGTGGCTGTTTGTTGAACCGGTCTGTTGAACGCCAATTCTGAAGTGTGCAAGGTCTTTGACAATGAAGCTTAGCTGCTGTGGGTCAACGCTTTTATCTCCCTGCATTTCCCAGATGGGCGTATCATCGTAGTTAGTACCATCGAGAGAGCCGTATAGTTTAATCTTAACCTCATCAGTCGGAGTAGCATCGTAGTTGATTTCGATAATGATGTGAGCTCCCTCGTAGCCGTTTGTTTCCAGGTCGACATCCCAAGAGAACGACTCTGTAGTTCCGGACAGTGTTACGTAACCGTCGCCAGTACCTATTATTTGACTCTGAGAAGCCCAATTCTTACTTATAGTCGCCATTAGTTAACCTCCTTTCCCCGCAGCTTCGTTTTGCGAAGCTAAACGGCGGGGACTTAATCTAACGATACATCTAAATCTCCCGAAGCAAATTTAGCCGTGTCCCCACTGCCGATAGTCTTAGATGTGCTTAATGCCCCATAGGCCAACATATTACTACCTGTTACTGCGTCAAATAAGGCAAAGTGAGTTATCGTCCCCCAGCTACCGGTAGCCTCTGGAAAAGTAATCTCATTGGCGTTATCGAGTGTCCCACCAGATGCAGTGTTCCAGTCAGCACCAGTGGTCGAAACTCGTGCATAAGCATTGCCACTTGGCTCGGCTAATCCCGAACTGTCATCGAGTGGTTCTGCAGTAGAGAGCCCCACATAAATCGTAACATCAGGGTAAGTTCCACCAGTTCCCAAGGTGGCGTTATACAATCCCTTGCCAAAAAGATGGTCCAAAATCTCGTTTTCCCAATAATCTGCAAAACTACCCATTTTGTATCTCCTCGATAGTTATAGTTTTTTCAAGTCTTCTGCCTAACCTCAATTTTGCATAACTCTTATGGTTTTTATCAACTCGACGTCCTTGTGATAGTCGCTTCAGCATCGGTAGGGGTGTGAGTCAGAAGGACCGTTTGCCCGTCATCATCATAGTATTTGATTTCTCCAGTCGATTTGTTTTGGACGGCCTTGTTGGCAAGCAATTTGTCACTGGTTACTTCGCCTACTCCAGACCATAAAATTTCGTCACCCCCCACAAGGTTGTCACTATCAGCAGGATTAGCTCCGGCCTGCAGGAATGCCTGAACGGAATATCTGCCTGCGGGGATATTACCATCAAAGTTGCCAACATACCTGTTGCCGCCCTTGTCTGTAAGGGATATGTCGTAATCGTTCGCAGCACGGCCGCCCGTCCCCCAGGACTCAAAGACTTGCCCTCCAGAATACCAGACTTCTCCCGCCCGGTTACGAACAACTGCATAAAGCGTATTGCCGGACGTGTAATCTACATGTATTTCGTTCGCCATCTTAGACTCCTATACCCAACAAGTCTGCCATAGTTACTATATATAGACTTCCTGCATCTCGTTTTGTCGCCACGTTGTCAATGTGCGTTTTCCAGTTGGCCCAGGTAAACGATGTTCCTTCATTTACAGAATGCCATCCCGTAACCATAATCGTCCCCGCATTTATTACTTTATCAACCTGGGATTCCGCAGTTGTTGTATCGTCAAATGAATTGGTCCATTGTATTGTTGGGTCAAAGAAGCCAACGTCGTGGCAAGTTGTCGAAAGCCGCAGTTGGTCAAACCATCTGTCTCTGTAGATGCTGTTAAACCCATCCTCCCAATTAGTAGTTCCTCCCGGCAGAGAAAATATCCTCGCCCCGTCTGCAAAACCATTAGCACACATCCAGTCCGTTGCTTTTGTAATCTCTTCGATAAATTCGGCGGCGGTGAGGTTATCCGTCTTCAAACATTTGTGGCTCCAGCTATGGTTAGCTATCAAATGACCGGCATTATGTATCTGATGAAGCTGTTCTAATGTCAAATAACCGCTCGTTCCAATTTTCGAAGGAATGATAAAAAATGTGCCTCTTATCTCTTTCGCACTCAGATAGGCTGCAAATTTATAATCATCATCGAAGCCATCATCTAGCGCTATAGCATATTGGGGTTGAGCCAAATGAGGAATGAACATTATTTTATCCCAGGTCACCGCTGGCGTATCATCACTTTCTGCCGAATCAATCCGAACGCGAAGCTTCGTAACATGCTCCCAGCATAACGGGTAGGTCCCGGCGTCCATATTGCCCATCTTCGGTGCAATAATTCTCTCGTACCAGCCAGGCCCCGTTACATAATCACCTTCCACAAACTTCATCATCTGGTAATTTGAAAAGGTACTGTCACCAACAATAAGAGAAATCACTGAAATTTTGTCCCAGGATGAAACATCGCTACCTTCGTGCACATAGAATCGTACATATACCAGAGTATTAGATAAATCAATCTCGGTAATCGTTTTGGTTGTAAAAGAGGAAGTGCCTCCGGATTGCTTTGTACACTTCATTGACTGTGGCGTACTTGCCTGTGAGCAAATATAATTAGTAGTATCCGTAGCTTTAGTTACGCGTATACCAGTATCCCATTGTGAGGTGTCATCAAGAGGTTCGATGAGTTTCGGAACAAAATGCCTTCTCGGATATACTCCTTGTGCTCCGATTGAAGCAGCACAAAAATCTTTGTTGACTTCTTTTAATCCAACAGAGCCGGCTGGTGGTTTGGTCGTGGAAATAAGCATATTTACGCCTCCTCGGTCCAGGTCCCGTTCTTGGCAATCGTTGCCCAATCGCCATTGGAATCAGCTACGAGGCTAAGGCATTCTCCGACCGCATTAGCTGATTTATATTTGTCCGCTGTCTGGCCGCTGTCGTCTCGGATTGTCGCTGTACCAGGGTCAATACGGAACTCATAAGCGGCCTGGACTGCAAAGCTAAATACCGTCCCCGAAGGTGCTGAAGCAGGCAGCGTAAGCGTAACTGTCCCGCTGGCGCCAAGGTTACTGTGAACACTACCGGATTCCGCTGTCGTAAGTGTGTCATCGTTGGTATGTGCCTCGATGGTCTTTTTCACACCACCGGCTCCGTATGGCACCAAAGCATTATGGCCCGCTCGACAATCAGTTATCGAGTCGATGTCCCCACCCGAGGTGCTTACTATCGCCAGCCGAATATGCGGCGTAGTTGCCATATCAGGGAAACTGCTGTATTCGTTTATTACAAGAGAAGCCGACGAATTCAGATAGATGTAAATATTTGCTTTATCATCCGCTAAAGTATTATCCGACGAGCCGGCATAGTTTATCAGCTCCGTATCTAACCAGAACTTGCCAGCTTTTACGCCAACGTCCAGGCCACCTTCATCATAGACTCGCAAGTCGTTCGCTCGCCGTGTAGCTAACGATAGCCGATACAGCAATTTTCGAAACTCCAGATAGTAAGGCGCCGTCCCGGTTGCTATATACTCAACACCGGTCTCGCTGTCAGACTGTATGTTTAACAACTCATTATCAGATGGATACACTTCAGCCATAATATTCTCCCTTATCCACTAATATTTAGCCCACAGTTTCACTGGGGATTCCCTTGTATCTCCAGCACCAATTGATTCGTCTGTTTATCGAATGAAGAAATGCTTACTCGCTCAGCGGGTCTTGCCGCTGGTGTCACTGTGATTGGCTCAGTTTCGCTGGCACTGCTTTGGTTGCCCGCCCCGTCGGTAACCTTAACACCAAACTTATAAACACCGGCCATAAGCGGCGGGCTTATCCATTCAATCGTATCAGCATCAAGGCCAAACTGACCGTGCCCGAAACTGCCCTTCTCAAATCCAACCGCTGCTGCCGACTCATAATCGAAATCACCAGCTCCGAATCTGCCCATCCCGAAACCGGCTTTATCCTGCCAGGCAGGCCAAATCCTTATCGGCGAATTAGTCAGCGGCTGGCTGTAACCAATTTCGCCTGTCCCGTTGTCGAAGTAGATTTCAGCTGTTGCATCACTCGGTAAGTTCTGACTCCGCAACAAACTTATTCTCACCCGCTCACTGGTAGCCGGTGGTCGGACAAGCTCATTGCTGAAATCAATATTCGCCTGCTCAGCCTCAACGGCAAAGACCTCAATCCGAACCGCTGATTCCAAAGATGTAGGTATCGGAACAATCATTTGTCTTTGCTGACTGTCAACCGTTACCCCTGCATATTGGCCGTTGACATAAATCTGATAAAACATATCGCTTAAGTTGGCCTTGGAGGACCACTTCACCAAGGCTACTCGTGGGACCTCGACACACTTGCCGTCTGCCCAAATACCAGCGGGCAATTCAAACGCTCTGACCTTTTCTATCCCACTGCTGATAAGTCCCATTACTGCTTTTTCCTTTTTCTATCCGCTATCCGCTATCCGCTATCAAACTAACTGTGTATAAACGATTTCATAATCAGCAACTATACCACCGCCACCTGCCCGCTTCCTGTTTACTTTGAAGGAATCCATACGAAGGTTATCAATTTTTTCACCCTCATTGCTTACCAGCGTGTGTGTATTGCCGTCCATATATGCCGATATTACATTGATTCTGTCATTCATCTGCGTTCGGCTTTGTGCCCGCAGTGTACCTCTTTGTCTTATCTTCCTGGCACGCCCACCCATATCAACACTAAGCACACCATCCAGTCCCGCCACTGCTCTCTCTATCGAGTCTCGGTTAAGACTGTCCTGCTCAATCTTTAACTGATGCTCATCAAACAAATTTTGTCCATCTAAAGTAACGCTCATCTGTCTTTCTCTTCACAAACTAATCCCGCACTAACCTTCCGGATGCCCCAGCTTTGGTAACATCAACCACCCCATCAGAGCCGATATCAATACTGAGCCGGCACCGTTCCCTTGCCCTGGCAAAAAGCTTCTGATAGTGCATGCTCTTCTTCCAGAAATTCTCGTCTTTGGCTTTACTGGCTAACATCGCATACAAACTTGAGATGACCGCAAATACTGACGCTCTCTTCAAAACATCCGTATCCAGAATATCCTCTACCTCTATCTCACTTGCAGGGTTACCCGGGCTGATACCGAAGTGTTCGGTCAACTCAAAGCCGACCTCATTCGCCTGTGGCCCGAACGTGCTGATACGATAGAATACATCTGTAGCCGCTGGCGGCGCCACGGCATTCATTTCTGAATCCGACCTGATTACGGAAACACTAAGCTGTGTCGCCGAATCTACGGAAACTATCTCATACGCTCCGTCCAGCGTCCCATCCGCAGAACGCAGATATATAACGCCACCCGCCGAGACCTGCGCACTTACAAAGTCTGCACCACCTTCGGTAAACGTCGTCCCGCTAAGCGTTCCGCCTGTTCCGGTCACCAGTACCTGCTGTGGCAGATGCAATTCTCCGAACAGTATCGGCTCGTATTTCAAAATATCTGCATCGTTTGAGAAACTAACCATTTCCTTTGGCTCCCTTCCGGTTAACAGGGCTGGGCAGGTGCCCAAAGAATGTTTAACCTTTGGGCACCTTCGCCCGCGCACATTATGATGCGTCTGCTACACCCCCACAATTTAGCTGGTACTCAGATCGCGAATAAGACCATGTGCCGCTTCGTTCCTGAGCTCCACGGTATATTCGCCAATCAACTCGCCGCACTCATAGTCACCGCCGCTTGCCAACGGCTTGAAATAAAAGTTTCGCCCCCCTAACGGCGGCACATTGATACGGGACGAATCCAGCAACAATGCCGCATCCTGTGGCATCCATCGCGTGGTAACAATTCTGCAAACGCCGAAATCACTCTCGTAAATGCTAATCATATCAGTGAAAGTGGTATCGTTGGCGCCGTAGGTTCGGCTGTTGGCAGAAAAGGCATTTATCTTTCGCTTCTGAAAACCACCGACTACAATCAGGTCCACATTGCCGTTGCTGCTCTCCCAAATCTGCCTGAGCACGTAATTAATCTTGTCCTCGTCCAGACCGGTGCCTGTTGGAAAGCCACTGTCGCCGGTATGGAAAACATTAGTTGAGAGGTGCTGAATAACGCCCTTCATTGACCTTCTTACCGAACCACTACCTTCAGGATTGCTCGCTGGCTCACCGCCGTTGACAACCGTATTTTCCAGGTCGCGGATCAGTTCCCGAAGCCGTTCCTGCTTTTGATAATCCATCTCGTCAGCCAAACCCAGCTGGCTCGCGGCCATATCCGTTCCGCTCACTTCTACCGTAGCAGTAAATATCTGCGTATAGTTCCCACACCTGCTGCGGTTGGTAAATCTCGCACCTGGCTTGTCCGCCCCTTCAAGAGCAGCATTTCCGAGAATGTTTATCACCTGATTGTCGGCAAGGTCTTCCGCCGTAGTGCCTGCATAACCACGAACCACCGTCAGCGTATTGCTGTTGATAACCGTCACGAGCATTAATTCCTCGCTGCCTTCTACCTGAATCTGGTCTCCCACGCGGAACCTGCTGCCATTGTCAACTACAAAGTCGGTGTCGGTACTCGGGTCGGTATAGGTGCTGTCGTTGATAGCATCCTTGTTGGGCAAGAGTTCATCTTCAAACCACTCATGATGTGTACTCGTTGCCTCTCTCATGGGATCACCTAAAGCATCCAGCAAAGGCGTCTCATAAGGCGAAATTATCCCTATCAAATCTGATACATCCTCAGCCAGTTCTGGCAGAGTTGTACCCGCTGAATAAGTTGCTTTTCCTGTAAAAGCCATCTTTTAATTCTCCTTTTTTAGTAAGTAGTTGTCCGTTCATAGGTTTTAGTCTATGAGCTCAGATAAAATTTCTTCGCAGTTTCAAATACTCCTGCAAATCTGTTCGGTTACCTGTTGTTGCCGCCTTCTTCGCTGCTCTTTCGAGAACTGTTTGATTGTTTGTCATTCGTTCCTTAGCCCCTGCTGTCTTTTTCACTGTTACAGCTCCACTTACTCCGGCGAACAAATATTGCTTTTCCTTTTTCAACTGCTCAATTACGCCGTCCAAATCCGCTTCCGTTTGGCCTTCCATTTTGGCTTTGGCAAGCAATACCGCCGTTTCCAAATCGACAGTCCCCGCAGCAGCTAATTTGCGAGTCAGCTTCTGCTCGGCCTGAATGTTGCTCAATTGCTCAGACATCGTTGTTACTTGCGATTTTGCCTCCGCCAGTTGCTCCATCAAAGCTTCAACCTTTTTCTCAGCACTCTGTGCCCTCTTTCGATAGCGGATTGACTCAGTCACCGGAACAAGTTTCATATTATCATTGTCACTTGCTCCTGTTATGTCTTCTGACAAAACCTCTTGTGTCTCAATCGGACTCATAAAACCTCCAGATTTGTCATTCCCTCACAAGCGGGAATTCACCCTTCAAAATGTCAACTTTCTCTCGTGGCCTTATAGCCTAATTCTCTGAGCACCTGCTCAGTCGGAACACCCAGCTCTTTTTTAATCTGGCCTTCTTTTAGTTTCTCCATCACGTTTTCAGGCAGTGGGCTGGAAAAAACGATATCAACCTCTCTGTCCACCTCGGAAGTCTTATAGATATTAGCCGTATCGAGTATCGCCAGAACCATCCTGCAGATTCTTTTAAGCCCTTCGCTGTAAGTGAATCTCTTACGTTCGTTCTTTGATAGCATCCCCATAAGCGTTAGTCTAAGGGCCACCGCGCTTGTAAGATTGCCGAGCTTATTCTTCAGAACCCCGGCCACCACCGGCGTTACCCCACTGGCCTTGTCCAATGCCTCTCTGATTTCAGCGATGTGCAGACCTTCGCTTGGCGTCGCCGCATCTCCACCGAACTCTTCGATAGTCGCCTCCGGATTGTCGGTATACCACATCCTGCCGGGCGAAATGGGCTTATCCTCAAAGCCCTCTATCCCTTTGCCCAGATACATCTTAAACGACTGGAATGTAATTCTGCTGGCCCTGTCACTCAGTCTGGTATTCAGCTCGTCCTGTAGCGGTATCAATGGCTCGACGTCGCTTAGCCCCTCATAGTAGTAGGGCTGAGCAATGTTTTGGATATGCACCACCGGCAGAAAACCCCACGGCAATTGGGCTTGCTCAACAAGCTGCTTGTCTTCGTATCTCTGGTAAGCCACATCAGAAGTAATCTCCGTCACCGCAACTATTTGCCGACTATTACTGCTTCGTTTACTACCGGAGAATATTCTTGATAGAAATGAGTTTTTCTTACTCAGTGCGTTTTTCTTCTGATAGAAGTGCTGCACGTAATATCTTATCTTTTTATAGTCGTTTTCATCCAGAATAGGCAGTGCTCTCGGTGCCTCAATCAACTCTAAGCCGATTGTTTGTGCCGATTGCAGCACATCTTCGAGGTCTCCCGCTTTGCGGGAACCCGGTGAGAGGGTTTGGGAGGAGGAGGAAATGCGTTCGATGATTTCTTCGCCAGGCCTGACGAGACAATCGACAAAACCATAAACACTTCCAAGCACTGCCATATCCTGGAAAAATCCGATAGCGCTATTGGCCGCAAACAGTGCCTTTAATACCACCTCAATTTCTGCACGTTTTTGACCATCCGGCGATTTCGAAACAAAACTAATCGGTTTGCCGAACAAAAAGTCCACGGCTGCGTTTATTCGCCAGGCAATATCGTTCTCAATTACTACTTCTTTTCGTTGCACGTCGCGGGCGCACTTCGCGCCGAAGACACCCACCTGCCCACTGTGTACAAGCCCTGTTATTCTCGCAGGAAGTCCATATTCTTGCGCTTGCACATAGCACCGCCCTGATTCATTCACCTTTCTGTCACAGGCACCGGTGCCGTGTATTTCCATCTTGGGGTTTGCGTAATATTCCCACAGCTTCTCAAAGTGTGCTCGAACATCAATCGACTGTTCGTCAACGAGCCACTCAATATAATCAGCCTCAAGTTGCTCATCTTGAAAGATATCAAGGTCAAATCCCATACTTAGAACTCCATTTTTTTGCTCGGTGGTTAAATAAACCAGTTACTGTCAACCAGCTACAAGCTGCCGATCACTGCTTCTATAATTAGAGCTATCTGCACGTTTGATACGAAAATCGCAGGATTATTTAAGAGACCTTTTTCCGTAAGTGCTTTTGTAGAAATGAATAAAAAAAATTGCAAAAATTTTGATTTTTGCTCACAGGTATCAGCGGTTTTGATTGAAAACTTGTGGATATTTTTACCTATTTTGACTCATGAGACCACCTTCCACCACGCTTATCCTTGCTTACTTTTCAAGTAAGTATCAGCGGATTTGATTGAAAATCGTGCTGTTTTACCACGTGTCTGTTAGATATGAGCCTAAGCTGGATACGTGTGCAGCTTTCGCAGAAAGTTTTTTGTGACAATGTCGTTAAACCAGAACTGGTGGGTGGAGATGAAAGAGATTAATAACTCAAGGGCAAAGAACGCAATGAAGGTAATTTCAAGGCTCGCATGAGGTTAATTGGTGATTGATTAATCGATTACTCGCTACTCATCATTTAACGAAGCGATACTTTCACGAGAATCAAGTATCGAGTGGTTTTCACTCGCTATCTTCCTTCTGTA
>Ga0315550_1000317_pt1 | contig 29033 bp, 27 predicted proteins | sample SalMarSW160190MG_2_FD_203100 | JGI IMG/M metagenome (GOLD analysis project Ga0315550, IMG submission 203100) | Salt marsh sediment microbial communities from the Plum Island Ecosystem LTER, Massachusetts, United States - Salt Marsh Sediment SW1601-90 ... | reverse complement strand
TTTATCTTAATTACAACTTGAAACTCTAATTTTCCAGTATTACTTTTTAACCCACCCCTGACCCCTCCCAGGAGGGGAACTTCATTTTCCAGTACCCAGTACCCAGTACCCAGTACCCAGTACCCAGTACCCAGTACCCAGTACCCAGTACCCAGTACCCAGTACCCAGTACCCAGTACCCAGTACCCAGTACCCAGTACCTTTTATTTATTAACCAGCTTCACAATTCCTGCAATTATTGCTTCAGGTTTTGGCGGACAGCCCGGGATATATGCGTCAACAGGTATTATTTTATCTACCGGACCTGCAAAAGGGATGCCCTCCGCAAAGATCCCTCCCGTGCAACCACATGCCCCTATGGCCACAACCAGTATGGGTCTGGGGGCCTGGTGGTATATCTCCAGAAGTCTCTCTTTATCCCGTTTATTTATGGATCCGTTAACCAGCAGCACATCTGCATGACGTATGCTTCCAACAAGAAGTATCCCGAACCGTTCCAGATCGTGTCTTGGTGTAAGACAGTCAAGTATCTCAATGTCACAGTTGTTACAGGATGCTCCGCCAAAGTGGAAGACCCAGAGAGATTTTTTGAAGCAATAATTTTTAAAACCCACAATTAATATAATTAATAACCAAACGCAATCAATACCAATGCAATAACAGCAAGCAAGTTCATCCAGATCATGAAGAAGCTGATAGCCTGCTTTATCTTAATCCTGGGATTAGTGTTCCTTATCAGAGTAATAATAAGCACCATCAGGATCACTTTAAGCACTGCCCATAGAATATTTATTCCTTCCAGCCTGAATCCGTTCATCAGCAACGCAATCATAAAAGCTGGTAGAATGAAGAACATAATGTACTTTGCAAGCTTGATCAATGCATATGCTGATCCGGAATATTCAATAAAGATACCTTCGGTAATTTCCGCCTCAGCTTCCGGCATGTCAAACGGGACGAGTGCCAGTTTTGCCTGGATACAGAATATTCCTGCAATAAATAATAGTACCCCCGAGATACTTCCGATGAATGGTGAACCAGCCTGTTGGGTTTGTATAATAGTGTAAAGATCAAATTGTTGTCCGCATTTCATAATAATACCGGCTATGACAAGAAGAAAGGTGAGCTCATAGCTGAGGATCAGTTTCATCTCTCTTGAGCCTCCGACGGCAGCAAGAGGATTGCCCGAAGCCAGAGAGCCAATGATGTATGAAAATGAAGGTATTGTAAGCAGGTAGAAAATTACCATGAGATCGCCTTTGAATCCGGTAGTGATATTAAACAGGGGCAGGAGAATAAAGACTCCGGCCATCACAGCCCCGAAGACAGCGAAAACAGGTGCAAGAAGGAACAAAAGGGGAGAACCATTTTTTGGAAGGATAGTCTCCTTTACCAGCAGTAATTTAAAAAAATCGTAAAAGGGTTGTAAAAGGGGCGGGCCTTTACGGAACTGCACCCTGGCAGTAATTTTCCTGTCGAACCATGAGAGGAAAGCGCCGGCTATTGCTACGAAAAGCAGTCCGGGGAAGACAAAGAAATAAAACAGGTATACTGCCATATTACATGTTTTCAGTGATATACAAATATTCTTTTACTAGCACTCTGTCGTTCAGCCTGTAGATGTTTTTTTCAGGTGATTCATCCTCATCCGTAAGGGTAATTGTTCCCGGAGGACATGCTTCAATAAACTTTCTTAATTCGTTCTCATCCGTAAGATCATAAAACATGTCTTTGTTCCTGTGATGTTTAAAGAAGTCAGTCATCATGGTTCCGAAAGGGCAGATTGCAACACACGATTTACAGGATACGCAAAGGTTGGTATGACGGTTTATCACTCCTTCCTCATCCTTTTCGAGAGCATCTGCCGGGCAAACAGCTATACAGGGTGCATCTTCACATTTCCTGCATGTAAACCTGAATATTGCAAGTTCACGGATAGTCTTCAGCCCGTTTGAATTTACTGATTGATAGAATAGTGCTTCGGGGAGTACAATGTCTGAATCTTTAACCATTACAGCCCTCAGTTTTATCATATCTATCAATATCTTCTGTCCCATGATTCTGCAGTAAACAAAATATTAAGTTACCCAGTGATTATTCTTATAACATTAGCTGGTTCATGAGCTGGTATCTCGTGTCGCTTAGTCTTTGAGATAATGTTTGAGCGATTTTTGACATAGTTTTAAAACCAAAATTACAGTCTTTAACAAATTCTTCGTTAAGCTTAGCTGAATCCATGACCATAACCTTTGCAGGTGTAACTGCCATTACCCATGCTGTTGAAATGCGAGGTTTGAAGATAGCCGACCATGAAAAGAGCTGGCCCTCCTCAACGGTTCCGAGATGTATTCTTTTTTCCGATGGCAGACTTATGCCAAGTGAAAGAGTTCCTTTAAGAAGAACAGAAATAAAATTAAGTTCATCATATTGTTCAAAAAGTATCTCTTTTACTTTATATTCCTGCACTGAGCTGACCGATATGATTGTTTGCAGCTGCTTATCAGTGTAGCTGTCAAAAAACCTTATATTTTTAAGATCATCAATAGAAATTTCCATCGTTTATTCCCTCGTTGATTAATAAATCAAATTACCAAAATATCTATTTCATTTCCAGATATCCGGTGTATTCTTCAATTCGCTGTAAGTAAATACCGGTCCATCCTTACAGACAAAGTACTCGCCCATCATGCAGTGCCCGCATTTACCGAGACCGCACGACATGTTTTTTTCCATTGAAAGGTAGATCTGTTCATCAGCATATCCCATTTCAAGTATTCTTATTGTCCCGAACTTCATCATTATAGGGGGGCCACAAATCACTACTACAGAATTCTTTATGTCTACGGTTACCTTATCGAGCAATTTTGTTGCCACACCTACAGATTCATTCCATTCCTCGTCCGGCTGATCAACAGTACGGTAAGCTTCAAACTTTTTTATGCTGTTAAGCCTGTTGAAGAGCGGTTTATATATACAATCAGACGGGGTTTTAGACCCGTAGCATAGTGTCACTTTTTTAAGGTTATCGCTTATATGTTCCAGCGCATATAGCAGTGACCTTATTGGAGCCAGCCCGCAACCTCCACCCAGGATAAGCACCTCTTTGCCGAAAAATTTTTCGACCGGATAACCCCTTCCGTATGGCCCCCTTATTCCCATAAATGCCCCCGGTTCAAGGTTGTGCATAATTTCGGTAACATAACCGGTCTTCATTACTGTTACCTCAAGCCTGTCAGTGATGAGAGGGGAGGAGGAAGGAGTGAAGGGAGCTTCGCCGATACCGTCAAGAGATAATTCTATGAACTGACCTGTTTTAAAAGAAAACTCCTCTTCAGGGATAAGAACAAATGTCTTTATCAGCGGCGATTCGTTAATAACTTCAGTGAGTTTGGCTCTCAGGGGTTTATATATATTATTATTGTGTCCCATTCATATTATCATGAGAGTTCCATGAAAAGTTCATTTTTATTTATCTTCCCGATACAGGCTTCTATACATCTGCCGCAACCTGTGCATGCAATAGAGTTGAATTTCTCCGGTTTCCACACGTACTTACACATATACCTGTTCCTGAAACGGTTATGAAGCTCAAAAAGAGCATCTTCACCGCCGGCTACTCTTTCAAAGCCAGGGTACTGGCAGGCATCAAGCTGTTTTACCTTTTCAAATCCAGGCTTGTCGATAAGGAGAAAACATGTGCAGGTTGGACAAATAGCTGCACAGGCTCCGCATGAAACACACTGTGCGGAGTATTTTTCCCATATATCCTTGTTAGCCCCTGCAACAATTTTGCCTGTTTTTTCATAATCGGGCAAACCTTTATTTGCTTCGGTAAGTAAAGCTTCAGTCGAATGTTGTTCTTTTTCTATTGCATCGTGAATACTGTTGTCGTTACATGCCACGGCCTCCGGGATCGCTTCAAGGAAATCTTCTCCTTTCTCGGTTATTACCCTGAAGATTATCTTTCCGTTCAAATTAATAATAGCCAGATCACCTTTGCTCACTGAATATGGCTTTATGTTATACGAAAGGCAATGACAATGTTCCTGGATTCCAAAGCAATCAGAAGATATCAACAGGGTGTTTTCTCTCTTTTTTTTATAGAAAGTGTCAGTGAAATCTTTATCAAGATAAATCTCGTCAAGAATTGACAATCCTTCAATATCACAATTAGGGGCACCGATAATGATCCGGGATTTACTGCCGGCTTTATCAGTGGTTACATTCTCCTTTACAGGAAGGAAAATGTTTTTGAGTGATGTGGCAGGTTTGGGTTTGTTATAGGTTATCCTTGGTATGTCAGTCTGTTCGATCAATTCATAATCCTGACCAAAATCATTACTAACATTTGCATAAATGGTATGGGACGATAGCAGTCTTTCCAGAGCTTTGTCCCACTCTTTCTTTTCTATGCTTTTATATTGCATTTATGTGAGAAGATTCACAGATAAAAGTATAATCTACTTCTTGAAAAATCAATAGCTCCCAGCCTGTTTTTAACATGATAAAAATCATATATTTTATAAGTATCAATATGTCAATAATATAGCGCAATATTTATTTTTATAGAAGTTTTAACTAACTTGCAATAAAAAACAAATAACGCTCATTTATTGTGAAACAATTCACAAAAAACACCAGAAAAAGCACCAGAAAAAACAGTCTGAAAAGAATATTTATTTACCGTTCCTGTTTGCAACGTATGAGTATGAAAGGGGTGGGAAAAGTATTTTCATACACTCTTGCAGACGAAGCGGGTGTGACACCTGATCAGGTACGAAGAGATTTTTCGGAATTCAATATCAAAGGGAGAAAACGAGGTGGTTATATTATAAGTGATGAGCTTGAAAGTGTGATATATTATGTTTATAAACGACTTAAATTAAACAGACTTAAAAACCTTGAGTTATTATACAAGGATATGAAATACTGATCAAAGGTCTGGTTCAGGGGGTTGGATTTCGACCCTTTATATACAGAATGGCTGCAAAATATGGACTGTTCGGAGAGGTGGATAATAGATCCGACGGAGTCACGATTACTGTAGAGGGTGACCCTAAATCAATTGACAGGTTCAGTAATGACATACTTCAGCTGGCTCCCCCTGCTTCACAGATAAAATCAATAGAGATTAATCAGGTAATGATCAATGGGTATGACTGCTTCAGAATTACAGCAAGCAAAGCTTTTGATAATCAGATTACTGAAGTAAGCCCTGATATTGCTGTTTGTGACGAATGTCTTGAAGATATGGAAAAAGATCCTGCCAGGATTGATTATCCTTTCATAAACTGTACCAACTGTGGCCCCAGATTCACAATAATTGAGCGATTGCCATATGATCGTCCCGGGACAACCATGAAAAGCTTCAGGATGTGCACGAATTGTAAATCGGAATATGAAGACATTCATGATCGGCGCTTTCATGCCCAGCCGATTGCGTGTAATTCATGCGGACCTGTATATAAATATTCCGACCGTGGTAAAAGGCTCAGCAGGATTGACGAGATTCTCACTGAGATATCAAGCCAGGTAGCCTCAGGCAGAACAGTTGCCATAAAAGGTCTCGGAGGTTACAACCTCATGTGTGACGGTTTGAATAACCATGCCGTAAGTGAGCTGAGAAATAAAAAACATCATGATGCAAAACCCTTTGCCGTGATGTTTAGAGACCTCCTCTCAGCCGGAGAATACTGTTTTATTGATGATGCCGAGAAAAAGGAGCTCACATCATGGCGCAGACCGATATTGATCCTGAAACAGAAAAAAGAATTGGCGGCAGCTGTAAGCGACGGGTTGAAAACAATAGGTGCAATGCTGCCTTACATGCCTGTACATTATATGCTGTTCAAAGTCCTTAAGACTCCTGCTATAGTTCTTACCAGCGGGAATATTTCCGATGAGCCAATTATAACCAGCGATAAGGAGGCGGAAAAACAACTGATGCTTATAGCTGATTCGCTGGTAAGTTATAACCGCCAGATACTTAACAGGGCAGATGATTCAGTAATCAGGTTCATCGACAGAAAAGTTTCACTGATACGTCGCTCGAGAGGATTTGTACCACGGCCGGTTGATCTTAAATTCAACGTTGAAGGTATCCTTGCACTGGGAGCAGAACAGAAAAACACCTTTTGTATCGGCAAGGAAAATCAGGCTGTGATGAGCCAATATATCGGCGATCTCAAAAATAAACCGACATATGATTTTTTGCTTGAATCTGTTGACAGGTTTTCAAAGCTCTTCAGGTTTAAACCTGAATGCATTGCATGTGATCTTCATCCTGATTATTTATCTGCAAGATATGCTGAAGCTCTTAAAAAAGATCTGAACATACCACTGGTCAGGGTGCAGCATCATCATGCCCATATTGTATCATGTATGGCTGAAAACGGGATTGATGAGGAGGTAATAGGAGTGAGCCTCGACGGGACTGGTTACGGCACAGACGGAAACATTTGGGGAGGAGAGTTCCTGATCACTGGTCTGAAGGATTTTAAAAGATATGCAAATTTTGATTATGCACCTTTGCCCGGCGGCGACAAAGCCATTGAAGAACCGTGGAGGATGGCATTCTCTTATCTTTATAAATATTTTGGAAATGATTTTGATTATGATTCCCTTCCGCTCTTCAGAATGGTTGAAAAGGGGAAGCTGAAAATGGTAAGAGAGGCTCTTGATAAAAAAATCAATACGCCGCTCTCTTCAGGAGCCGGCCGTATATTTGATGCAGTATCAGCAATCCTTGGGCTTTGTATAACGGCCAGGTTCGATTCTGAAGCCCCGATGCGACTCGAGTCAGCAATAAATGATGAAACGGATGAATTCTATCCGTTCCGGGCAAATAAGACAATTGATTTTTCAACTACATTACAGGCGATTATTGACGATCTGAACCGCCAGACAGCTTCGATAATATCTGCAAAATTCCATAATACCATTTCCAGGGTTATTCTTGAGGTTTCCATGCAGATAAGAAAGGAAACATCAATAAACAAGATTATTCTTTCCGGCGGAGTTTTTCAGAATAAGTACCTTCTGGAGAAATCTTTACACCTTTTAAAACACAACAGGTTTAAGGTTTTTACAAATCATCTTGTTCCGGCAAATGATGGAGGCATATCGCTTGGCCAGTTAGTAATTGCTTCAAAAACAATAAGATAATGTGTTTAAGTATTCCTGCGAAAATAGTATCAATTGATGGCAGCATGGCAGAAGTGTCTGTTGGGGGGAGCCTTTTTAAAGCAGGGCTGCATATGATTACAGATCCAAAGATCGGAGATTATATTCTTCTGCATGCCGGATTTGCAATTCAGAAGATAAGCGAGCAGGAGGCGGCTGAAACTCTAAAGATTCTTCGTGAGATGGATGATGCCCTGAATAAATGATCATGAAGTACATTGACGAATACCGGGACAGGGAATTGATTATGAAACTGGCAGGCAGGATAACTGAATCAGTGAACCGTGATTACACCTTTATGGAGGTATGCGGGGGACATACTGCAGCAATACACCGGTTTGGTATTCCCGACTTGCTGCCTCAAAATATAAAGCTTATATCAGGTCCCGGTTGTCCTGTCTGTGTTACAGGAACTGATTTTATCGACAGTGCAATCGCCTATTCTCAAATGGATAATGTTATAATAACAACCTTCGGGGACCTTATCAGGGTTCCGGGATCAGTTACATCTCTTGAGAAAATGAATGAGACAGGTGCGGATATCAGAATTGTATTTTCAGGACTGGAGGCTCTTGAGACAGCAAAACTTAATCCTCAAAAAAAGATCATTTTCCTGGGAATAGGATTTGAGACAACAGCTCCCGGTACGGCAGTTACAATAAAACAGGCTGAAAAAGAGGCTGTCGGTAATTTCTTCTTATTGAGTGCCCATAAGATCATGCCTCCTGCAATGGAAGCAATTGTAAAGGAGGGAACCATGCTCGACGGATTTATCTGCCCGGGTCATGTTGCAGCCATTACCGGCTCCTCTATATTCGACTTTCTGCCCAAAGAATATGGCATCGGTTGTGTAATAACAGGTTTTGAACCAACAGATCTGCTGCAGTCTCTACTAATGTTAACACAACAGGTAAACAGTAAAAGCCCGAAGGTTGAAATACAATATAACAGGGCAGTAACGGTTAGTGGAAATCAGACAGCACAACAATATATGAGTGAGGTTTTTGAAAAATGTGATGCATACTGGAGAGGTTTTGGTGTAATTAAATCAAGCGGACTTACTCTTGTAAAGGACTTCGAGAGATTCAGTGCCGGGAACTTTATGCCCGTTACCATCAGCCACCATGAAGATGATGAACTATGTATTTGTCCCGAAATTTTGCGAGGGCTTAAGGAACCCGGTGAATGTCCGCTTTTTGCAAAAACCTGTTCTCCTGAAAATCCCGTCGGAGCATGCATGGTATCACCTGAGGGATCGTGTAATACCTGGTATAAATACAAAGTTGACAGATGATTAAAAATATTTCACTGAATCATGGCAGCGGCGGTAAACAGACTCATGAGCTGATTAAGAATGTGTTTGTTGCAAAGTTCGGGATGGCTGAACCACTAACCGATTCCGCAATACTGAAAGGATCAGGCAATACACTTGTATTTACTACAGATGCCTATGTTGTCGACCCGCTCTTTTTCCCGGGAGGAAATATCGGCAAGCTTGCCGTTTGCGGTACGGTGAATGACCTTGCGGTATCAGGAGCAACACCTCAATATATTGCATGTTCATTTATTATTGAAGAGGGATTTCCTGTTAATGATCTTCTGATAATAGTGGATTCAATGGCCGAAGAGGCATCAAAAGCAGGAGTCAGGATAGTCGCCGGCGATACTAAAGTTGTTGGGAAGGGTAAATGCGATAAGCTGTTCATTACTACTTCCGGGACAGGTATGCTGGATAATGATAATAAGCATATAAGCACAGGCACTCTCATAAAACCGGGTGATAAGCTTATCCTGAATGGTTCGCTGGGGAATCATGCCATAGCTGTACTGGGTGCTCGTAATAAGTTAAGCTTCACAACTCCGGTCTCTTCGGACTGTGCATCATTGAACCATATGATTGCCGCAGTGTTAAACAATTGCAGCGGGGTGCGTTTCATGCGCGACCTTACACGTGGCGGTCTGGGTACTGTATTGAATGAGCTTGCAGAAATGATCGGAAGAGGTATTAATATTAATGAATCACTAATTCCTGTCGATGAACCTGTAAAAGGAGTATGCGAGATTCTCGGATTTGACCCTATCTACCTGGCAAATGAAGGTAAGATATTGATAGTCAGTAGTGAAGGAGCGGAAACAAAAGTGCTTGACCTGCTCATGCAGGATGCTCTGGGTAAGGATTCAGCAATAATAGGTGAAGTGATTGTGGATAATAGGGAAAAGGTAATTTTAAACACAGCTTCCGGAGGCCGGCGAATACTTGACACGCCATCGGGTGTTCAGCTTCCGAGAATTTGTTAAGAGATAGAGTATGCATGAAATAAAAATAGCGGAGGATCTGTCAGCAATAGTGCTGGAAGCAGCGAAAAGGGAAAAGCTGGCGAGGGTAACGAAGGTGAATATCAGTTTCGGACAGCTGATACAGATAGTACCTGATATCTTCAGGTTTGCTTTCAATGAGGCGGTAAGAGATTCGGTTGCAGAATCCGCTGAAATAGATATTGAAATATTGCCCGTGAAAATGAAATGCATAAAATGCAAAAACGATTTTCAGGTTATCGGGAACCGATTTGCATGTAATGTCTGCGGATCAACCGACCTGGAAATAATTCAGGGAAAGGAACTGTTTATTAAAAGTATTGAAGGAGAATAGCAATGGAAATAAAGATCATGAAGAACATCCTTGACAGGAATCAGAATAAAGCTGATGAAGTGAGGAACCTGATCAAGTCAAAGAAAATATTGATGATGAACATAATAAGCTCTCCGGGTGCCGGTAAGACAACATTCCTGGAAAGAACCTGCGAAGCGCTAACATCCAGATTCAGGATAGGTATAATTGAAGGTGATGTCACTACTGACAGGGATGCCCGGCGGCTTCAGAAATACAATATTCCCATTGTTGTTATTAATACCGAGGGAGGATGTCATCTCGATTCCCACAGCATCTCCAGGGTTCTTGATTTATTTGATCTTGATAACCTCGATATATTGTTTATTGAGAATGTAGGAAACCTTATCTGCCCCTCGGGATTTGATCTTGGTGAAGCCTTCAAGCTGGCACTTGTCAGCACTGCCGAGGGTGATGACAAACCTGCAAAATACCCGCTGCTGTTCAGAGAGGCGGGAGCAGTTGTCCTGAATAAGATCGATCTTATACCCTATACGAATTTTAATTACGACAGCTTCATGCACGATCTGAATAATATCAAATCAGGAGTACCCTTCTTCAAAGTCTCATGCACAAGAGGCGACGGCCTTGATGAATGGTACAAATGGATATCAGATCAGAGGTCTTTATTAACGGATAAGTAGTGTTAACCGGTTGTTTTATGACCTTCCGCAAAACCTATAAAGAAAGATTTTGCATTTAATCCCAGGGTTTGTGTTCTGTAGCCGCCCTCCTGTACAATCAAAGTCGGCAGTTTAAGCTCACCAATCATCCTTCCGTTTATTTTCAAATCTTTATAAATCAATCTCCATGTACCTGTCGGATCTCTACTGGTAGTATCAAAACCGAGAGCCACAATTAAAAACGAGGGTTTATACTTCCTGATTCTTAAAAGTGCTTTTTTCAAGGTTTTCCTGTATCCTTCGCCATCCAAAACCTCATCAAGCGGGTAGTTTAAATTATATCCGAGTCCCTTTTCCTCACCTTTCTCTTCGCTGAATCCTGAGAAATAAGGATATGCAAAGGAGGGATGGCCATGTATCGATACAGTCAGCACATCATCTCTTGAATAAAAGATCTGCTGCTGACCGTTGCCATGATGATAATCAATATCCAGTATTGCCACCTTACCGTATCGTGACAGGTAGTTGGCAGCTATCGCATTATTGTTAAAATAGCAAAACCCCCCGAATACATTTTTTTCTGCATGATGACCAGGAGGCCGGGTCAGAATATAGGCTGCTTCAGCATCTGTTAAAATTCTGCTGGCTCCAGTAAGTGTACAGTTAACTCCTTCACGAGCAGCAAGATAAGCATTTAAGTTTAGAGGAGTGAACGTGTCTATACAGTAATAACCGGCTCTTACTGACAATTCTATCGGAGGGCGAGCACTGTTTCTTATCGGGAAGACATAGGGATATACTGATTTACCTGAGGGCAGGCTACTGCATACTTTTTTGAAATATTTAACATACTCCTTGTTATGCACCTGAAGTATATACTTTTCAGGGAATTCAAGTGATTTTATAGTCCGGAAAAGCCCTGTTTGCTCAATATCGTTCCTTATTGCGGGAATCCTTACGGGTGCTTCAACATATCCTCTTTGATGTATATTATGTATTGAATGCTTATCATTTACCACCAGCAATATCTTTTCCTCACCGGAGATATCTTTCTTAGGTGCTTTGTTTTTCTGTATCTTATGGTATTTAAAGGGTCTCAAATTTACAGGATTGTCATTAATACTTGCAACCACTTTACTTATATACTCTTCAGAGCAGTAATCGCTGTATATCCTTTCTAAAACAGCTCTCACTATTTTGCAGAATTGTGACCTGGATAATGAATCTGTAATTCCGAGACCGTCGAATACAAGATAGGGAGGGCAGTCGTCATCTGGTTTTACGGGAGTCTCATATAAAGTGTTGATAATGGGTCTTGCTCCGAAACGTTCATAAAATGCAAGTCTTTTTTCATTCTGTTCCAGGAGATTCTTATTTCTGCATAATGCCGGGTCATCCGGGAGACATTCATAAACAAGACCCGCTGAACCCAATGCCTTTGCTTCCTCCCTAACTCTCTGGTAAAGTGCTCCTCCAAGTCCGCCTGAAGTTTTTCCGGGTGAGGCAGCAATGAAATCGAGGTAACAAAACTTAAGATCCGACATATACTTTATTAAGGCAAATCCAAGTATTGTCTCATGAATATTTTCTGCTAAAAGAAGAATTGACTGATACCTGAATTTCAGAGGATTTACTAGCTGTTCATTCAGCTGGTCTATCTTTTCATCAGGGATCGCCGAGAATTGCTCCGACATTATCTTTTTTACATTCTCTATTGCTCCCTTGTTTGATTCGAGGAACGGATTACTTATTTTACGGATCCTGATCATAAATTCACCTGTTTCAATGTATATGGAAGAAGGCCAGGGGTATTCTAACAAGATAATGAAAATATCGGAATTATGCAAATGATCTTGTTTATTCTCATTCTAAATTAAGAACCATGACATTTGTAAGTTTTTTTTAAATTGTAATCTTGCTAATTTAGCATCGCTTTTTACAGGGCCTATAGTTATAAGATTAAATCATATTAATTACTTAAAAATCAGATAGAAATGTACCAAGTAGGAGATCTTGTCAAGGAGCTTTCCGACAAGTATGGCCGTGCCAGAGAGAGTCTCATGCCTATACTGCAGGGTATAGTTGAACGACACAATTACCTTACGGATGAAGCTATGGTAGAGGTTGCCAAAGAGCTTGATATTTCGGCAGCTGAGGTTTACGGAACAGCTTCATTTTATACTTTCCTCGATACTAAAGTCAGAGGTAAATATGTGATAAGAGTCTGTAAGACAATAACATGCTCAATGAAAGGCAAGGATGAAATAATCCAGACACTCGAGGATATGCTTAAGATAAAAGTTGGAGAGACCACTTCCGATAAGCAGTTCAGTCTGGTTGAAACCAACTGTATCGGATGGTGCCATAAAGCGCCGGCAATACTTATCAATGAAATGCCATATACTGAGCTTACTCCGGAAAAAGTAGTTGATATTATTAAAGGTTACATGCAAAAAAAATAATTCCCTGACGAAATGGAAAACAGAGGACTAAATAAGGTAGACCTGATCTTTGAGAAGGTAGATCTCAAGGATATCCTGTCAAATGCTTTCAAGATGAAGAATAGCGATATCATCCAGAAGGTGCTTGATTCAGGACTAAAAGGACGGGGAGGAGCCGGTTTCCCTACAGGACTGAAATGGAAATACACTGCAGCCGTGAAAGAACCGGAAAAGTATATTGTATGTAATGCAGATGAAGGCGAGCCCGGAACATTCAAGGATCGTGAGATACTCGACAGAGTAGCATACAAGGTTTATGGCGGAATGGCAATAGCAGGAAAAGCTATCGGTGCAAAAAACGGAATTGTTTACCTGCGTGGAGAGTACAGGTACCTGCTGCCAAAGCTTCTTAAGGAGCTTGAATCATTCCAAAGGCTTATTAAAGGAATCGGCTACGATTTTAAAATAAGGTACTATTTGGGAAGCGGAGCATATATATGCGGTGAAGAAAGTGCATTGTTTGAATCAATTGAGGGCGGCCGAGGTGAACCTCGTAACAAACCTCCGTTTCCGACGACTTCAGGAGTTTTTAATAAGCCTACATCAATAAACAATGTGGAGACTCTTGTTACGGCAATTATGATAATCAAGTATGGTCCTGAATCATACAGCCAACTGGGAACCAAGGATTCAAGAGGTTCCAAGGTGTTCTCTGTTTCCGGTGATACACCAACACCCGGTATCTTTGAACTTGAGCTCGGAATGTCGGTACAGCAGTTTGTCGATGAATTTGGTGACGGTGATACAAAAGCAGTACAGGTTGGAGGTGCTTCAGGCTTCTGCGTTCCAAGAAAGAAATTTCAAGATACAGTCATAGGTTTTGAAGGTGTTCCGACCGGAGGATCAATGAAACTGTTCAACAGTTCACGATCAATGTATAATGTTCTTCATAACTATCTCGATTTCTTTGCTGAAGAATCATGTGGACAATGTACTCCATGCCGGGTTGGCTGCCAGCAGCTGCTCAAAGGGGTGGAGAAGGTAAAAAAAAGAGAAGTGAAATCAACATATCTGAATGAGCTGATGAAACTTGCCGATACTATGAAGGTAGCCTCCAAGTGCGGCCTCGGACAATCAGTAGGTAATGCATTCCGGACCATCGTTGAGAACTTCAGGGAAGAGATCATTTACTAACAACTTATAATAACACAGAAAAATAATGATAAGTTTAAGCATTAATAACCAGAGAGTGATGGTTCAGCCTGGAACAACAGTACTTCAGGCTGCCCGGAAACTTAATATCAATATTCCGACATTGTGTAACCATCCCGACCTTTGTGTGGCAGGTAACTGCCGTGTTTGTGTTGTTGAACAGACAGGCGCAAGGACTCTTATAGCCGCATGTGCCATGCCGGCAGCTGAAGGGATGGATATACATACAAATACACTGAAGGTGAGGAATGCCCGCAAGCATATTGTTGAATTGCTTCTTGCGGAGCACAGGTCCGACTGTACTAAATGTTACAAAAACCAGAAATGCGAACTGCAGGCCCTTGCAAATGAATTTGCTTTCGGAGATACTATTTTTTATGATCTTGTTGAGGATCATCCTTATACTATTGACGCATCATCCTCTGCATTTATTAAGGACGACAGTAAATGTATCCGCTGTCAGCGCTGCGTGAGAACCTGTGCTGAACTACAGCATATCTCGGCAATAGCTGTTGCTCATAAGGGTATGCATCAGAAGATATCTTCCTTCCACGACAGGCCGATGAGCCATGTGGTTTGTACAAATTGCGGCCAGTGTGTTGTTCGTTGTCCAACCGGTGCCCTGGTGGAAAAGACAGCTATTGACCAGGTGTGGGATGCTATATATGAATCTGATAATCATGTTGTTGTACAAACCGCCCCGGCAGTAAGAGTAGCCCTGGGTGAGGATCTTGGTTATGATCCCGGTGAAAGAGTAACCGGGAAAATGGTTACAGCTCTCCGGCAGCTTGGTTTTGATTCAGTTCTCGATACCGACTTCAGTGCCGATCTAACAATTATGGAGGAAGGAACAGAGTTGCTTACACGGCTGAAGAAAGCACTTGTTGACGGCGATAAGAAAATATCTTTTCCGATGTTTACCTCGTGCTCACCAGGATGGATAAAATTCATTGAACACAAATATCCTGAGTTCCTGCCTAATGTGTCTACATGCAAATCCCCGCAGCAGATGTTCGGAGCGCTTGCCAAGACATATTATGCTCAGAAAAAGAGGATTGATCCTGCTAAAATAGTATCGGTATCGGTTATGCCGTGTACAGCAAAGAAATATGAAGCAGACAGACCGGAAATGAGAGCAAGCGGGTACAAGGATGTTGATTATGTGCTGACTACCCGCGAGCTGGCGGTGATGATCAAGCAGGCAGGTATCGATTTCAGGAACCTTGAGCCGACACATCATGACTCAATAATGGGTGAATCAACAGGCGCAGCCATAATTTTCGGTGCTACAGGCGGTGTTATGGAGGCAGCCTTACGAACTGCCTATGAGATAGTTACAGGACGGGAAGTACCATTTAAAAATCTTAATATTACACCTGTCCGGGGTATGGATGGAGTAAAAGAAGCAGCGATAAAGATAGAAGGCTGTAAAGAGGAATGGAAATTCCTTGAGGGAGTTACCCTTAAAGTGGCGATCGCTCACGGACTTGCAAATGCCAACAAAATATTGAAACAGGTGAGAAAAGGGAAATCGCCCTACCACTTTGTTGAGATCATGGCATGTCCGGGCGGATGTCTCGGAGGCGGAGGACAACCTATTCCTACAAGTCTGGAAATCAGGATAAAACGTATGAAAGCTATCTATGCCGAGGATGAACATATGCAATTCCGTAAATCACATGAGAACCCTGAGATAATAACTATCTATAAGGAATTCCTTGGCCAACCAAACAGTCATGTTTCACACGAACTTCTGCATACACACTATGTGGAACGCGAAAACTATTAGTGCTGAACTGTCATAAAAAACCGCCCGCGGATAGATCAACGGGCGTTTTTTTATACATGTGGATTGAGCCGTTTCAGCAGCCACGCCATGTTCTCACCCAGCACCCTCATTGTCTTCATTCCCTCCTCATCATCAGCCACTTCTCCTTTTTCCCTGGCGATACCTATATTCCAGTAGGATGATCCGGGTATTATCATTTCATTTATCAGGAAGAAATGGTTGATACTGTCGAAAGCATGCATCGCTCCGGTTCTTCTGACAGATACGACCGCTGCACCCAATTTCTTCTTTAACGGGTTTCCTGCACCCCGAAGAGAGTAACCTGCAACGTCGATCAACGCTTTTGCCTCTGTAGAGAGATCCGAAAAATAGGTTGGAGAACCTATAATTATACCATCAGCCTCAACCATCTTTTTAATACATCTATTCAGTATCTCATTATCCTGGTGACACTGTCCGTCCTTTGCTTCCCTGCATTTCATGCATGCAATGCAACCGTTAACCTTTTTGCCTCCAAGCTGGAAGAATTCAGTTTTTATTCTGTTCTCTTCAAGTGACTTAAATACTTCTCTTATAAGTATTTCGGTGTTGCCCTTCTTCCTGGGGCTGCAGTTTATTCCTATTACTTTCATAGTCAGACTTTTTGCTAATATAATAAAATATTTAAACCACGGAGTCTCACGGAGTTATTTTCAGAGTTATGCAGAGTTTTACATCTAATACTATGTAATTTAACAGTGTTACTCAGTGCGAACTCCGTGTTACACAGTGGTAAAAACAGCTTTTATCTGTTATCTTTATAACAATAATATTTAACTCTAAGTACTTTAGTCACTCTAGTCACTCTAGTCACTTTAGTCACTCTAGTCACTCTAGTCACTCTAGTCACTCTAGTCACTCTAGTCACTCTAGTCACTCTAGTCACTCTAGTCACTCTAGTCACTCTAGTCACTCTAGTCACTCTAGTCACTTCTTTATGAGGAAGATAATTCACATAGACATGGATGCCTTCTTTGCATCGGTTGAACAGCTTGATAATCCTGAGCTGAGAGGGAAACCTATAGCAGTCGGTGGGAGCGGGGAGAGACATGTAGTTGCCGCTGCAAGCTACGAAGCAAGGAAATTCGGTGTGAAGTCTGCTATGCCTTCGGTTACAGCAAAGAAGTTGTGCCCTGAACTGATATTCGTAAAGCACAGGTTTGACAGATATGCAGAGGTCTCAGAGCAGATACTCGAAATATTTAAGGAATATACCGATGTCGTTGAACCCCTGTCAATTGATGAAGCATTCCTGGATGTGACATCCGATAAAAAGGGTATAGGTTCGGCAACATTAATTACCAGGGAGATAAAAAAAGAGATACTGAAAAGAATCGGACTAACCGCATCTGCAGGAATATCTTTCAATAAATTCCTCGCCAAGATTGCTTCTGATATAAAGAAGCCTGATGGTATTTTCCTAATAAAACCTGATGATGCTGAAAAATTTATCGAAGAGCTGCCAATTGAGAAATTTTACGGCATCGGAAAAGTGACTGCAGGTAAGATGCATAAGCTTGGGATACATAAAGGTGGTGACCTTAAACAGTGGGATCTGCCTGATCTGATCAGAAATTTCGGTAAGGCGGGCAAGTTCTTTTATGATATTGTAAGAGGCATTGATGACCGACCTGTTGAAACTGAAGGTGAGCGCAAATCAATCGGAACAGAACTTACCTATGAGAAGGACCTGACAACCTCATTCGAAATAATTGCTGAACTCTACAAGGTTGAAAAAGAGCTGATGGAACGGATTGAACATGTCGGTACTAATGGGAAGACCATAACCCTGAAGATCAAGTTCTCGGACTTCACGCAGATAACGAGAAGCAGAACTTTAAAGCATTATATCAGGGATTTTGATACTTTGCACAGGGAAGTATCTGAAATCCGCAAATCCCTTGAATTAAAGGGAACAAGGATCAGGCTGCTGGGGGTCAGTGTTTCTAACCTTGAATCTGAAGATTCTGATGAGAAGCAGCTAGATCTCTTCTTAGAAGGGGAGAGTGGGTGATGGCATAAGAGCGGAAGGGCGAGAAAATCCGTGTAACTCTGTGATATACTTCGTGTTACTCCGGGGTTTAGATTATTATTATTTAACTAAAAAAAGCAAAAGACCGGGCCTTTTGCTTTTAAACAGGTCTCAGGTCATAATTTAACTTTTTATCATTCCCTTTGCCATGTCAAGAATGGTCGTATCATCAAAAGTGACAATTCCACCGTCGGGCCCCTGTTCAAAATGAATGCCAATGCTTTGTCCCTTGTCAAAGTTTCTCCCTCCGAAGTAGTTTCTTACTGTCTCTTCATTAAGATCCAGCTTTTCAGCAATTTTTTTCATACTACCGGAGGGTAACTGATCTTTTATCTTCCGGAGCTCGTTGAAGGTGATTGTCTTTCTCATCTTAATAATTATTTTACGTTTTTACAATTGCAGATCCAAATTTCAAAGTTAATCAATTATCCATTAATTAGAAAGAACCCGGCAAAATGAAAAGATAATATACTGTTAATTAAATGTATTAGTCCCCCTTCAGGAGGGGGCAATGGGTCACAGTTCCCTCAGCATTTCCAGAAACAGCTTTATAGCTTTTCGCTTATCATCGTTAAGTTCAAAATCCATGTTCTTTGTAAGGTAAATCCTGAGATCCTCACCTCTTATTATTCCTGTCTTGCCATATTTCTCAACAACTGCTGAAATGTTATTTACTCCTGCTGCAAGTGCATTATTGAATTCTGCAAGAAATTCATTTTTAAGCTTTTTATTGGCTGTCCAGCAGGCAAAAGCAAAGGGCAGACCGGTCAGTTTATTCCATTCTTCAGCCAGGTCAATTTTAATACTGAACCGGCTCTCATATTCGTAACACTGATCACCTATTAATACAACAGCCTCATTTAAAGGTATATGTAAAAAATCAAATCCATCAAATGTATTATTCCATTTGAATTTTTTCTTCCATGCATGTTTGGCAAGGATCCTGGCAAGGCTTACAGAGGATAGAGACCTGTAATCAAGGTTTATGGAATGCACATTATCAAGAGAACAGTTACTTAAAAGCATTACCGTTCTTACTTTTCCATAGGCTCCCAGGCAGTAATCGGTTATGATATAAGGCTCCTTAAGCATTGGGATTGCTGCAATCGGGATAAGCCCGATATCAACTTTATTGCCAATCAGCTTTTCAGCACATTGAGCCGGATGATCAGTTTCAATATCAGCTTTTTTATCAAAGCCCGTTTCTGTCAATCCATACATAAATGGGTATGTATTGGCATATCTCACAGCCGAGATCCTTACTTTACCTGTAGCCATAATTGCTTTTTTCGGTTACTTTTTATAAGACGGAATTCAGTTTTTTTACAACATCTAAAATACTACATTTGCATATACCGTTTTAATTAGTTGAAAACTCAAGTAAAAAGTGATGGATTTAAATTCTCTTACTGCCATCTCTCCGCTCGACGGAAGATACAGACAGAAGGTAAATGAGCTTGACCTCTATTTCTCCGAGTTTGGACTTATTAAATATCGTCTGATAGTGGAAATAGAATATTTTATTGCCCTTTGCGAAATTCCTCTTCCTCAGATAAGTGATTTCAGGAAGGATAATTACAAGGATCTTCGTTCAATATATGAAGATCTGACTATTCAAGATGCGGAAAAGATAAAGGAAAGGGAAAAAACGACTAATCATGATATCAAGGCGATTGAATATTTTCTCAAGGAAAAATTCCTCCATTCAGGCTGGGGAAAGTGGAGTGAGTTCATACATTTCGGACTAACATCTCAGGATATAAACAATACAGCTGTACCCCTGTCACTTAAGGATGCTCTTACTAACGTATATTTTCCCCTGCTTTTTGATCTGCGGGAGTCTCTGGCTTCACTGGCTGACGAGTGGAAAGATATTCCCATGCTTGCAAGAACTCACGGACAACCGGCTTCTCCAACCCGGCTGGGTAAAGAAATTTCAGTTTTCATTGCCAGGATTGATGAACAATCAAAATACTTCGGACAGATTCCCTATTCTGCCAAATTCGGAGGAGCAACCGGAAATATGAATGCCCATAAAGCCGCTTATCCTGATATTGACTGGATAGCATTTGCAGATAATTTCGTTAACGAGGAGCTTGGTTTGACGCGATCTCATCCGACAACACAGATAGATCACTACGACAACATGGCGGCTTTGTTTGATAACATGCGGAGAATTAATGTAGTACTTATTGATCTTACAAGAGATATGTGGACCTACATTTCGATGGACTATTTCCGGCAAAAGATAAAAAAAGGTGAAATAGGTTCCTCCGCAATGCCTCATAAGATCAATCCGATAGATTTTGAAAATGGCGAAGGAAACCTTGGATATGCAAATGCCATTCTTGGTCATCTGTCGGAAAAACTACCTATTTCAAGACTTCAGCGCGACCTTTCCGATTCAACTGTATTACGCAATATAGGTATCCCGGTAGGACATTCAGTACTGGCCTTCAATTCTATTCTCAAGGGCCTGAATAAACTTATTGTAAATACAGATAAGATCAGAAGCGACCTTGACAATAACTGGGTAGTAGTAGCTGAAGCTATCCAGACAATCTTAAGAAGAGAAGGTTATCCAAAACCATATGAAGCGCTTCTGGACCTCACCCGTACCGGTCAGATGATTACACAGGAAGCGATACACTCCTTTATTGATAACCTGGATGTAAATGAGACGATAAAGACGGAGTTAAAGGCAATAACTCCCTTTAACTTTACGGGTTTCTAAATCGACGATAATACGATGAATAAAGTAAAACTGCTGCTGAAATATATCAGGCCCTATAAAAGACCTGCTTTTAATAGTGTAATATTCAATATTCTCAGTGCTCTGTTTGCTCTTGTATCCTACACCCTTGCAATTCCATTTTTGAAAATCCTGTTCAACAGGGTGGGGAGTGTACCCTATCCCGGAGAATTTCAGATGACATTTGAATACATGGGTGAATTCTCCAGATACTATTTATCAATGTTCATTGAGAAGAACGGACAGGTAGGAGCCTTATTACTGGTGAGCCTTATTTTTATTACCGCCAGCCTCCTGAAGAATGGTTTCGTTTTCCTCGCAAATAACAGCATGGCATATATCAGATCCTGCACGGTCCGGGACCTGAGGAAAAAAATGTACAACAAAGTGCTTAATCTTTCATTGTCATATTTTAACGATGCCCGTAAAGGAGATATAATGACCAGGATTTCGAATGATGTACAGGAAATCGAAATATCAGTAATGGCGTCATTAACAATGATCTTCAGGGACCCTATGTACATAATAATTTTTGTTATATACCTGTTCATCAACAGTTATCAGCTTACATTGTTCGCACTTTTACTGTTACCTGTCAGCGGCTGGCTCATAGGAAGAGTAAGCCGGACTTTGCGGTCATCATCAATTGTTCAGCAGGAGAATCTGGGACGACTCTTGTCGGTGGTGGAGGAAACTCTTACAGGGCTCAGAATCATAAAGGGATTCAATGCCGAAAAGAAGATGAAGGAACAATTCGATACAACCAACAAAAAGTACTCAAAAACATTCAAGAGAGTAATACGCAGGCATTACATGGCACTCCCGCTCAGTGAATTCCTGTCAACTATCGTGATCATTGTCCTTATGTATATTGGGGGGATACTTGCCCTCAGGGGGGGAGGAAATATGACACCTGACAGGCTTATTGCCTATCTTATTATCTTTTCACAAATCATACAGCCAGCAAAAAATATTACAACGGCGTGGTTCAGCATACAGAAGGGAATGGCATCAATTAACAGAGTAGACCAGATACTTGAGGCCGAGGAAAAGATAACCGAAAAGGAGAATGCGCTTCCGGTTAAGGAATTTAATGATTCAATAGAGTTTCGGAGTATATGGTTTGCGTATAACAGTGAACCGGTACTTCAGGATATTAACCTTTTAATAAAGAAGGGCCAGACAGTAGCTGTAATTGGTAAATCGGGAGCTGGTAAATCGACTCTGGCTGACCTTCTGCCACGGTTCATTGACCCTGACAATGGATCTATACACGTTGACGGTAAAGATATCAGTGATCTCAAAATAAAAGACCTTCGTCATCTACTCGGCATTGTGAGCCAGAATCCTATTCTTTTCAATACGTCATTCACTGAAAACATTGCTTTTGGCCTTGAAACATTCGATATGAAGGATGTTAAAAATGCTGCCCGTATCGCAAATGCCCATGAATTTATTTTGGAAACTGAACATGGGTATGAAAATACAGTTGGCGAGGGTGGAAATAAGCTGAGCGGCGGACAGCGCCAGAGGATAAGCATAGCAAGGGCAATAATGGCGAATCCGCCTATCCTGATCCTCGATGAGGCAACATCTGCCCTGGATACCGAATCGGAACGTCTTGTCCAGGATGCAATACTGAAACTGATGGAGAACAGAACATCAATAGTGATAGCACACAGACTATCAACAATTCAGCATGCTGATGTGATAGTGGTTATTGATGGAGGTAAAATTGTTGAAAAGGGTACCCATGACGAACTGATCGGAAAAGAGAATGGATTTTATGCAAAACTGCATAGTTTTCAGGCTATATAAAAGGGTGTTGAAGAAAGATGAAGAAAGTTTAAGTGTTAAAGAATATGTTCGGACGTTTTAGAATTCTGGTTATTTTGTTTATTCTGCTATTGTTTACAACATCTTTTAAAGACAGAAAGACGAGACACACTTTTGTGCTTGGCGAAAAAGAATTTCTACTCGATGGAGAACCATTCCAGATAATAAGCGGGGAAATACATCCTGCCAGGATACCTTCTGAATACTGGCGGCACAGAGTAAAAATGGCAAAGGCAATGGGATGTAATACGATATCAGCATATATCTTCTGGAATTACCACGAACAGGAAGAGGGAGTTTATGATTTTTTGACCGGTAACCGGAATATCAGGGAGTTTATTGAGATAGTACAGGATGAGGAGATGTGGCTTATTGTAAGACCCGGTCCCTATGTATGTGCTGAATGGGAACTTGGAGGAATACCTCCTTACCTCCTCCGGATTCCTGATATAGAACTAAGAAGCATGGACTCAAGGTATATGGAAGCCGCTGAGAGATATATGACAAGGCTGGCGGAAGAGATAAAACCTTACATGATTACAAACGGTGGTCCCATACTGATGATCCAGATCGAAAATGAATATGGCAGTTTTGGGAATGACAAAGATTATATATCCAGACTCAGGGAGGTATGGATTGATAACGGAATAGATGTTCCTGAATTTACAGGGGATGGTCCCACAATAAAAATGCTCGAAGCAGGAACTCTTCCGGGTTGCGCTGTAGGACTTGATTCAGGAAGTTCTGAAAGTGACTTTGAACTTGCCCGGAAAATAAATCCGGGTGTACCTGTATTCAGCAGCGAAACCTATACAGGCTGGCTGACACAATGGGGGGAGGAGTGGGCCAGACCTGATACGGCCGAACTTCTTAAAGAAGTTAAGTTCCTGATGGACAACAGGAAATCATTTAACATGTATGTCATTCACGGCGGTACCAGCTTTGGATTCACCGCAGGAGCAAATTCTGGAAGAAAAGGTTATGAACCTTCTGTTACAAGCTACGATTACGATGCCCCGATAAATGAACAGGGAAAGCCGACACCAAAATATATGGCCCTTCGTAAGCTTATAGGGTCTTATCTGCCCGGGAAGGAAAAATTGCCTCATGTCCCTGATTCCATAACGGCAATCGAGGTCCAGTTGATATTCCCTACCCATTTTACATCAATATGGGATAATCTCCCGGAACCTGTTACCTCAGAAAAGCCCCTGACATTTGAAGCTTGCGGACAGGATTATGGTTTTATCCTGTACAGGACAGAACTAACAGATAAGAAAAGCGGGAAACTGACTGTGACAGGTATTCATGATTATGCAACAGTCTTTATTGATGGTAAGTACGTTGGTAACCTCGACAGGAGGGAAGCTATTGACACCATATTTATTCCCGAAACCTCATCGGCCAAACCGGTTCTTGAGTTGCTTGTAGAAGGTATGGGAAGAATTAACTATGGTCATGATTTACATGACAGAAAAGGAATAACCGGCACTGTTATACTTAATGATATTACCCTGAATAACTGGCAGATATATAATCTGCCAATGGACCATAAATTCATTTACGACCTGCGCTCTTCAAGCAAAACCGTTGATAAACCAGGAATCTTCTTCAAGGGCAATTTTTCACTTGCATATACAGGCGATACTTTTATCGATATTGCAAATTATAAAAAAGGTATTGTCTGGGTTAACGGACACAATCTTGGACGATACTGGGATATAGGTCCACAGAAAAGGCTCTTTTGTCCTGCATCGTTCATAAGGCCGGGAATGAACGAGATAATTATACTTGACCTGCATCTAACTCAACCTAAACCTGTTGCGGGTATGCCTGCAATGGAATAAGGACAGGTACTCATCCAAGAAAGAAATCTACATTTTCCGAAGTAACAATATCTACCGGCAAATATTCCATTTTCGCCGGGATCTTATTAATTGAAAGAAAGTCAAAGAGTTTTCTGATCCCTTTATAGGCCTGTTCTTCAGGTCGCTGACCTATAAGGAATTTGATTGTCCCTGATCTCAGGTGTTCCACATTTCTTTCAAGCAGGTCGTAACCTATTATATTTAAGGATTTTATACCTTGCGATTCAATATAGTCAGCTATCAGATACGATTTGGAACTGGTAACAAATATTGTCCGGATACCAGGATTTTTTTTAAGGGCTTTCCCTGTTTCTTTCGAGATGGTTTCAGCAACCGGGTTTGAGATTGTGAGTTTTATTATTGTCCCCTTGTTTTTTGCTGACCCTGAAAAATAGCTCAGGAATCCCTCTGTTCTGATGTTGAGATGCTGGACATTATTTAGGTTCCTTACAATATTTATTATAAGAATATCATTGTTTACTGGTGTTACCAGGTCTGTAAGCTGCCCTGCTACCCGTGCGCTCTGAAAAATATCTTCACCTGTATATGAAAGAAAAGGAGCTTCATGTATATAACCGTCCAGAAAGACAAAAGGGATCTGCCTCATTGTAAGATTATTGCAGAATTCTGTTGATTCAGCTTTAAATAGGGGTGCCAGAATAACGCCATCAGGATTCATTTTAATGATATTGGCTGCTTTCTTCTGGAAATATTTTTCATTGACCATATTATAAGTAACCTGGCTCAGTCTGACAGGGAAGGGATCAAGTTCATTCATTGCCTTTTGAAAACCAAGGGAATGGTTTATCCAGAAAGCATTATCATCACCAGGTTCTGGGAGGAGTGAAACCAGGTGGAATTTCCTTTTGGTTTTTAGTGCTCTTGCAATATAATTCGGGGAATATTCAAGCTCCTTAATAATCTTCAATATTCTCTCCCTGGTTCTTTCTGCAACCTCGCCTCTCTCATGCAGAACCCTGTCGACTGTTCCGATAGAAACTCCGGCACGTATAGCAATATCTTTTATTCTGGCTTTTTTCAAAGACATTGTCAGTCGAGAACTATCTTTTTGTTTTTTGGCGCAAAAACAGTCATTATTATCCATGCCAGAAGATATGCGCTTCCTGCAACAGTAAACATCACAACATAGCCTGTTTCAATATGTCCAAGGTTCTTAAAATGTTGAAGTATACCGCCAGCTATATATGAAATAAAAGCGCCACCGACGGCACCTGCCAATCCACCGATCCCTGTAACTGAGCCGATAGCTTTCTTGGGGAACGCATCTGAGACAGTTGTAAAGAGGTTAGCTGACCATGCCTGGTGTGAAGATGCAGCCAGGGCAATCAGACAAACAGCTCCCCAGTTGCCTATAGAAGGAGACTGAGCAAATACTATCGGTACGACCAGCAGTGCAAAGATAAGCATAGTAATTTTTCTTGCCTTGAAGGGAGACATTCCCTTCTTAATCATATATCCTGAAATCCATCCCCCACTTATGCTCCCTGCTGTGGTCATTGTATAAATGAAGGCAAGAGGCAATCCGAATGATGATACACTGAGGCCTGCACCTCTGACAGTTGAAAGCCAACCGGGGATCCAGAACAGATAAAACCACCAGATAGGATCCGTAAGACCCTTACCTATGAAGAAGAGCCATGTTTGGCGATACTTGAAAAGCTTCAGCTGTGAAACTGTTTCTTTAGTTTCGGCCTGTTCATCAACATCACTATGTATATAAGCAAGCTCACCTGCCGATACCTTTTTATGTTTTTCCGGTAGTTCATAGAAAATGAACCAGAGAATTACCCAAATGAAACCAAGTGCTCCGGTGAGGACAAATGCTGTCTGCCATCCCCAGGCAAGCACCATGGCGGGAATAGCCAGCGGCGCCACTATTGCCCCGACATTTGTTCCGGAGTTGAATATCCCGAAAGCAAGAGCCCTCTCTTTCTTAGGGAACCATTCAGCTATCGATTTATTGCCAGCAGGGAAGTTACCGGCTTCGCTTATTCCAAGAAAACCTCTCCAGAATCCGAAACCCCAAACTCCTTTTGCAAGAGCATGTCCCATTGCTGCAATGCTCCATAAAATGACGGAGACTCCGTATCCTATTTTAGTCCCGAATTTATCGATAAGCCTGCCGGCTATGAACATACCGACGGCATATAAGAGCTGGAAGGCCATGATGATATGCGAATAAGCTTTTTCACCTATACCGAGATCAGATTCCAGCAATGGTTTCAGGATCCCTATCACCTGCCTGTCGAGGTAATTCACTGTCGTTGCAAAGAAGATCAATGCACAGATTGTCCATCTGTAGTTACTGAATTTTTTTATTTCAGACATAACCAGTTATTTAATAATAAGATATCAGACACTATATATTGATGATGAGGTTGTTCCGCCACGGCCTGTCCAGTTGGTATGGAAAAATTCACCCCTCGGCTTATCGACCCGTTCATAAGTGTGAGCTCCGAAGTAATCCCTCTGGGCCTGGAGAAGGTTTGCCGGGAGCCTTTCACAACGATATCCGTCAAAATACCCCAGGGCAGAAGATATTGCCGGCACAGGAATGCCGTTTACCACTGAAGAAGAAACAACATTCCTCCATCCTTTTTGTGCATTCTCAAGCTTCTCCTTGAAGAATGAATCGAGCAGCAGATTTGTGATAGTCGGATTATTATCAAACGCCTCCTTTATCTTATCCAGGAATGCTGACCTTATAATACAACCTCCCCGCCACATAAGTGCAATACCACCATAATTAAGATCCCATTTATATTCTTCAGCAGCAGCTCTCATCAGTGTATAACCCTGGGCATACGATACAATTTTTGATGCATACAGTGCTTCCCTGAGGTCGTTTATGAAACTATTCCTGTCTCCATTAAAGGAAAGAGAGGGACCTTGGAGTATTTTTGACGCCTTAGCCCTTTCATCCTTAACTGCCGACAGGCATCTTGAGAAGACAGCCTCACCTATCAGAGTGAGAGAGATTCCCAGATCCAGGGCTGCTACACCTGTCCATTTGCCGGTTCCCTTTTGTCCTGCTGTGTCAAGTATCTTATCCACAAGAGGCTGTCCGTCAGTGTCTTTATAAGCCAGTATATCTCTTGTTATTTCAATCAGGTAACTGTCGAGTTCCCCTTCATTCCATTCTTTAAATACAAGGTGCATTTCATCTGCACTCATATTTAACAGATCCCTCATGACCTGGTATGCTTCACATATAAGCTGCATATCACCATATTCAATTCCGTTATGAACCATCTTGACGAAATGGCCTGCTCCGTTTTCTCCAACCCAGTCGCAACATGGGGAGCCGTCTTCAACCTTTGCTGCAATTGCCTGGAATATAGGTTTTATAAAAGGCCATGCTGCCGGAGAACCTCCGGGCATTATTGAGGGTCCGAGCAATGCACCCTCTTCTCCTCCCGATACACCTGTCCCGATATACAGAAGACCTTTTCTTTCAACGAGTGCGCACCTCCTGTTGGTGTCAGGAAAATGAGTGTTGCCTCCGTCGATAATAATATCACCCTTTTCCAGATGCGGAATTAGAGAACTGATAATATCATCGACAGCACTTCCGGCCTTAACCATGATCATAACTATCCTGGGTCGTTTAAGAGACTTTATTAATTCCTCTACTGAATGAACCCCGACAATATTTTTCCCTTTTGCCCTTCCATTAATAAAATCGTCAACTTTCTTTAATGTGCGGTTGTAAACTGTCACCTGGAAACCTTTGCTCTCTATGTTGAGCACAAGATTCTCCCCCATAACTGCAAGACCGATTAGTCCGATGTCAGATAATGTATTCATAATCAAATAAGTATATTATGATAGTCCATTTATTCTATTAATTCCTTCATTTATCTATATAAGTCTCTCTTTTGAACTCCACAGCCCTACAGCCGGATTAGGAATATAAAATATTTCCTCTCCATCCTCCATTTTATTAAAGCCGTCTTTCAGTTTTTCCGGATCATATTTCCTTTTTGTCTCTTCGAGTCCGGCATAATTAAATCCTACTGACTCAATCTCCTCTTTTGTCAGATGTCCCGGGCAATAGGTAACTAAAAACCTTCCTTCAGTGCTTCCATGGATCAGGTGTGCTGCAGCACTTAGATTATTCCGAAGGTCCTCATTATCTTTCAGGGCTTTAAGTGTGGCAGGTGTTCCAAAGTAACCATACTTACTAATTAGCCTGTCAATTTCCTTATCTTCACCGAATTCTTTCAGACCGGGAGCAAGGACGATCAGCTCACTATTGTCAGCCATTGCCATGCGTATCCTGTAAATACTTTTATTCCCCAGCCATGTGCTTTTAAATTCTGAAGGATCAAGATACACGACAACCTTCTTTAAAGGCTTTTCGAATACTGTGAAATTAACCTTCAGGGATAGTTCAGCTGCCAGTCTGAACACCTCTTCATCGTCGCCAATATAAAGCCCCCGGATCACAAGCCTGTCTGATTCATCATAGCCAATAACGGTATGTATATATACAACAGGCAGGTGGGTAATAAAATGAGATGATGCATAATTAAGCATTGCTCTTACCGGATTATCAATTTTACCAAGT
>Ga0315550_1000315_pt1 | contig 29260 bp, 23 predicted proteins | sample SalMarSW160190MG_2_FD_203100 | JGI IMG/M metagenome (GOLD analysis project Ga0315550, IMG submission 203100) | Salt marsh sediment microbial communities from the Plum Island Ecosystem LTER, Massachusetts, United States - Salt Marsh Sediment SW1601-90 ... | reverse complement strand
GATAGCAGCGTGATGGACGATGGCCAGCACGGCGATGGAATCGTCAATCCGCTTGCGGATGATGGTGAGCACGGGGACGGCAGCGTGATGGATGATGGCGAACATGGGGATGGCAGCGTGATGGACGATGGCCAGCACGGCGATGGAATCGTCAATCCGCTTGCGGATGATGGTGAGCACGGGGACGACAGCGTGATGGATGATGGCGAACATGGGGATGGCAGCGTGATGGACGATGGCCAGCATGGGGATGGGATAGTCGATCCTCTTGCGGATGACGGCGAACACGGGGATATTCCGGCAGACTCCGTGATGGATGACGGCGAACACGGGGATAGGACGGCTTTCTTAGCGGAGGGCGGCGTACTGTGGCAGGTTGAAATGATCGGCCCAGGCGGTTTGACCATGAGCATGGTGACGAGCGAGAATTCCATACCGCTTTCAGCCTTCGGCATTAAAGCTGAGGGGTTGATGGTTAACGACCAAGACTATGATTCCGAATCCCTGGGGTTTGACGGCGTCGACGGGGAGTCTCAAGACTCCTTGATGGTTAATGACGAGGACTGGGATTCGACGAACCCCTTGGGGTTTGATGGCGTCGACGGGGAGTCTCAAGACTCCTTGATGGTTAATGACGAGGACTGGGATTCCGAACCTCTCTTCTGGCGCTTGACCGGCTATGCTCCTTCAGGCGATGGATCCATGCAGCCTTTCTGCCGATCGACGAACTGGACATCTTTCCAACTCGGTGCGCCCGAGTCACTACATACGCTTCCCTGGTCTGAAGCCGCGCCGCCCCCTCCAGCACCGGCACCGCTGCCTCCTGAACCGACACCTATCGTAACGCAAGAGGCGCCGGTGGGATGCGCCCCTACGTTCACGGCGAACATGAATCTGACATGCCGCTTTGGTCCGGCATCGGTTTACCATGAACTAGGCTATCTGCTTCTGGGCGAGTCAGCGACGATTGAAGGGCGCAATGCGGATAGCACCTGGTGGTGGATCCCCAATCCAGACTGGCAGGGGTACTGCTGGGTATGGGACGGCGGAGGTGATGCGATCTGCATACCAGAGGATCTACAGGTGATCGCCGCTCCTCCCCCACCGACCCCGACTCCCACGCCGCTCGCTTGCACCAGCGATTTGGGTCCAGACGCGTGCGCCGCAGCAGGAGGCACTTATTCCGGTGGAGTGACATCAGCGCCCGTCTGTAACTGCCCGTGACCATGATGGCTAGAAAGCGAATTTGTTAAGGGACGAATTTGTCGAAAGGGGATTCTCTTCAGGGAATCCCCTTTTCCCACTTTGAACCGATCTTGGAGTGCACCAACGATCACAAAGCATCTCCGGATGCTGGGGGAAACCATCTCCACGCTGCACTGCCGAATTTTCGAGAGGGACAGGTATATGTCATGCTGAACAGAGTGAAGCATCTTGCTCTTTGAACCCAGAGGGTCTTCCTACCTTGAACGAGATTCTTCGTCGCTACGCTCCTCAGAAAGACGTTGGCCAGGAACCTATTATTTCAACTGAACCGTGGACCCAAAAAGCAAACTCGCCCACCGTTATAGTGGGCGAGCGGTCGTCATTGTCCTTGCCGTAATCTTGTCCTATTCTCCAAAGACCGGGCAGGCTGAACCGCTGTGATGGTGCAGGTTGATCGACTGCGCCAGCTCGATGGCGTATGAGAACTCCTCCGGCGTGGCACGGCCATCAACCAGGATAGCCAGGATCTCGCGAAGGACCTCAGCATAGGGCATATCATGTTCGCCATCCGCATCACGGATGACATCACCCCACTCCACCGAGCCGTTGGTGAAGTTCAGCCAAGCGGTTAGGAGCTGCGCCCGGGCGCGCGCACTCTGGTCCATGTTATCGAGGACAAAGTTATCCAGCGCGTCAACCATCTCAGGTCGGAATTCATCGAATGAGGAAGCTACGAATGCGCTCAGGATGCTCAAATGAGCACGAAGCTCACCCTTGAGTGCATCCTTGTTTTCATTCTTAAAGCGCTGGATCCAGTACCCCAGCGAGTTACGACATCGTTCGTTGCCGCGCACGAGCACCTGGAAATACTTGGAGACTTTGCCGCCATCATCGTCGTAGATGTCCACCTTCACGTTGCGCATACCCGGCTTGTCGAAGACAACAGATGTTGTGTGTGTTACATAGAATGGGTAGGTTCCCAATGGGCTGTGGAAGGGATCGGCTTCGTTGCCCTGGTTGAAATAGGTCACCTCGTCGCCGAAGCTCCATCGGATCTTGAGGTCATCCGACCCCGGATCCTCGACGTCGATCGTGAAGATAGTGGGCTCCCCTGCCGTCGCCGTAAACCACTTGCCAATTTTGCCGGCAGCCTCACCATCATGGTTTAAGTTATCCTGCTCGCGGTAGAACGTGAGGTCAGGCGTCAGATCGCTCTCCAGCTCAGGCAATTGGTTTTTCACAAGAACATGGAGGATCGCTGTCCCGACTGCACCACTTTCATCAGAAATCGTCACGGTCACTGTATAGTCACCATCGTCACCGTAAACCCAGCGCAGCTCGAAAGTCTTTTCGGAGCGCAGGTTGACTTCATGGGTACCAGTGCCATCGCCATAATCGACGCTCGCCGTCCAGCGCTCGGAATCGGGATCTTGGAAGGAGCCCGTCAATGCAAAGGTCTCTCCTTCCTTAGCACAGTTATCTTGCTTCAGGCTGATAATGGGAGGTGAGCTTGTTGTGGGCACCCCCGTCGGATCAGGAGTCGGTACGGGAGTTGCCGGTTTTGGAGTCTCATCACAGAATGAGATCGCGGTCACCGCACCGCTGCTCTGTAGGTGGATTTCGAGGCGTGTCACGTTTTCCAGATTAATGGGGACAATTTGGAAGCTGTTATTACCAAACTGCTGCATACTGAATGTGCCAAGTTTGTTCTCACGCTGATCATAAGCAACGATCTTTCCCGTCGTTTCATCGGCATCGATGTCCAGGAGTTGGACTTCGTGGATCATGCTGGGTTTCTCGAAAGTGAAGATGAATGTACCACCGGCATAATGATCATCCGGGTCTTCCTGATCCCCATCTTCAGAGATGATGAGGACATTGCCGAGCGGCCATCTATTTTCGCCCGGTTGACCCTCTTCCCCTCCAGTTCCTCGCCCTGGACCACCAAAGTCCTCGTTGGGTGAACCTAGATCCCAATCATATCCAGTGGGTTTTGCACTATTAAAGATCATCGCTGGATGGCTGGAGGGATTATCTGTCGTGATATGGATTCCCAACGAAGCCCATTCTTCGTCGATGACCTGCCCTTTTGTCGTCTTGCTGCCAGATGCATCAAGTTCAAAATCCAATACCCATGAACAAGATTCTGGGGGATCCGTTGGATCAGGCGTCACCGTTGTGGGTACAGCCGTTGGCGTGTTGGTGGGATCAGCCGTCGGCGTATTCGTAGGCTCAGCCGTCGGCGTATCTGTAGGTTCAGGCGTCGGCGTATCAAATGGTGTGGGTGTGGGCGACTCTGTGGGCTCGGCTGTCGGTGTTTCCGTGGGCTCGGCTGTCGCGGTTTCCGTCGGTTCGATTGTAGGTGTCTCTGTAGGCTCGGCTGTCGGTGTATCCGTAGGCTCGGCTGTCGGGGTTTCCGTCGGTTCGATTGTAGGTGTCTCTGTAGGCTCGGCGGTCGGAGGTTCACCATGCGCAAAGATATCGCCCATGCCATTGTCGTCGGCAGGCACTTCATCTAAGTTGGTCGCTTCGGAATAGAAGGCGATTGCGGCTCCATCGGCACTGATCACGGGTGAATAATTGCTGCCGTTCGACTCAACGGCATAACTATCGACAGAAGTCCGGGTGGTGGTGCCCTGCAGATCCCGCACGAAAATGTCGGGGCTGCTGTTCAGGTCATCCGCAACAAGGTTGGTGGCATAAGAGCGAAAGACGATGAATCGACCGTCGGCGCTGATCGCCGGCTCGTCACTGGCCCCATAGAGTGCTTGCTCACCGCTGGTCGAAAGGTTCACCCGCTGAAGGGCACCGTCCAGACGGTCACGCAGGAAGATGTCGGCCATATTATTCGTATCGTCAGCGACTAGATTCTTGGCATGCGACCGAAAGACGATGTAACGACCATCGGCATTGAGCGCCGGGGCATAACTCGAGCTTAAAGCTTGCTCGCCGGCCTGGGTCACGCTGACGCGTTGGAGCGCTCTCGAAGCTCTGTTCCACAGGAAGATATCACGCCGGTTTAGAGTGTCATTCAAAACAAGCTGCGTTGAGGATGAAGAGAAGGCGACCCAATTCCCATCGGCGCTGATCGCTGGTTCTCCACTAACCCCATCGTTCTCCAACCCGACGAGCGGCGCACTGACCCATTGCAGAGATCCATCCGCACGATCGAAGATGTAGATCTCCTCCAGACCGGTGGTCGCGTCTGCTACGAGGTTCGTAGCGGCGGAGACGAAAACGACGAAGCGGCCATCGCTGGAAATGACCGGGTGGCTGCTGGCTGCATTGGCTTGACCACCCGAAGCGGGATGGCTCACGCGCTCGATGGTGTTGGCTTGGAAGTCGACTACGAAGACATCCTCAGCACCATTCGAGTCTCCGGCGACAAGGTTTGTGGCGGTTGAGGAGAAGACAAGTGTGCGGCCGTCGGCGCTGATCTCAGGCCAGGCGCTGGCGCCATCGGCCTCCTGGCCTTGCCCGTTCAGGCTCACGCGCTCGGTCGTACCGGAGGGCCAATCGTGGAGGAATATGTCCTCGACGCCATTGTTGTCACCGTCGACGAGGTTCGTCGCTTCAGAAGCGAAGACGATGAACCGACCATCAGCGCTGATGCTGGGGGTTCTTGAAACCTGATTGCCTTCGAAGCCAGCGCTGCTGATGCTCACGCGTTCCGTCACAACAGAACCCGCCATCGTCGCCTGCACAAGCAGTGCCGGACTGGCCAGCATAACAATGACGACTGCGCTCAGCAGTCTGGGGATGTGAAGCTTACTTGGAGTGGACATATGCCGCCTATGCTTGTTCCAAGAGTTAAAACATCAAATTAATTGCCGCCGGAAATACATCAGCCGCCGCCGGCGAACCGGTTTATTTCTCCCTCCACTCCAAGGTCGTGAAGTAGAGTATTTGTACCACCTTCATTCATATGAAGCATATAGTGATTCGTTCCTAGCGGGGATTTTCCGAGCAATCCACAGGTGATAGCAAATGGTTTCTTGTGAGGGAAAACACTGCTTAAGTGGTTCTCATCCGTGATCTTTGACTCCGCGGTTAAAATGACCTCCATGCCCCTGAAAAACAGTCCCTTGATATACCTGTAAGGCACCTGTAAAGTGGAGATACAAACGATCGCTGATATGCTACAGTAGATGCAAGCGAAGGCCAGGCTTGGACGGTCGGTTATTTAACCCGCGAATACTTCCGGAGCTCGCCGATACTGCGCCGCGGTCCGAATAGACTCGCAGGACACTGATGTATAACTGGAAAAACCATAAGCTAGGGAAATATACCCTCGTCAGCAGGATCGGCAGCGGCGGGATGGCCACGGTTTTTAAAGCCGTTGAGGAGGGAACGGAGCAGGAGGTGGCCGTCAAGGTATTACCTCCCTGGCTCGATGAGGAGGAGAATTTCCAACCCCGGTTCGAGCGTGAAGCCCAGATCTTGATGCGTTTGCATCACCCGCACATCGTCCCCATCCTGAACTTCGGTATGGAGAATGGGATATTCTACATCGTCATGCCGCTGATGGAGGTCGGCACGCTGCGCGAGCGCATACGAAAGGGACCGCTCAAACCAGAGGAAGGCGCGCACATCATCCGTCAAATTGCGGAGGCACTGCAATATGCTCATGACGCAGGTTTAGTCCACCGAGACGTCAAGCCTGGCAATGTCCTGTTGGACAGCGAAGGCAATGCCTGGCTCTCCGATTTCGGCACCGCACATGTCGGTGATGCCACGGTGAGTTTGACGGGGTCTAATGTGATCGGCACCCCACAGTACATGGCACCAGAACAGGCGCGCGGTGAGGCTGTGAGCGACAAAACCGATGTCTACGCATTAGGGATCGTGCTCTACCAGATGTGCACAGGTCAACTGCCCTTCAACGCGGATACCCCGCTGGCCATTGCGATGAAGCACGCCAGCGAACCGCTGCCTCCGCCGACTGCCATCAATCCGAATATCCCACTGGAAATTGGCAAGGTGCTGGTCAAAGCGCTGGAAAAGCGCCCTGAGGATCGCTATGCATCAGCCCTGGAACTGAGCCAGGCGTTCGACAGCGCTTTGCAGGAGGTCTACGACTCGAAGGAAGGTGCGCTCAAGCCCGGTGTGAGACGTCGATATGACGCGACTCAGGAGTACAAACCCGAGGAAGACTACTCCGAAGATAAGACATTGATCGACACTGCGCCAAAGAGACGGAAGTTAGTCCCGATTTTGATCCTGGCAGCGCTGATCCTCCTACCCTCCCTATGGCTGATCAGCCGTTCGTTTAACTCCGGCGCTGCAGCAGTGGGTGGTCCAGCAACGCACACGCCAAGCCCAACGGTGAACTGGAAAGCCACGGTGGATTCGCTCTCCACGGCAGTGGCCTTTGCGGCTGGGTCAAGTATGTCCGAAGAGCAGCTTCAAACAGCGATCGCGGCGACACTGCAGGTGCTGTTGATCGAATCGAGCGGATCGGATAACCCTATCCCCCCACCGGCGCTTGATGGCACACCAGAAGCGATCCTGGCACTGACAGAAACCGCTTCGGCTGTGAGCACATCGACGAGGACGCCAACAATCTCCCGAACACCTGCTACGACTGTGACGGGCGCGCTCAGCGTTTCGCCAGTGGCAAGCGCCACACCCTCGCCTACTGCGACGCAAACGCCCACGCGAACCGCGATGCCAACAGCCACGCCCACGCGAACAGCGTCCCCCTCAGCCACCTCCACCCTAACGCCAACGATCACCGCCACACCAACGCAGGATGTCTGCCCACTCATTACAGTCAGGAGCTTCTCGCACGTAAGCACCGATGCGAGGTGGGTGATCACGAACGATACCGGCGCGACGATCACGATCGAGGTGATCGATCTCATTTGGCCTGCATCGAATGATGCGCTATTCTATGTTCTCGTGAAAGGCACCACCGTTTGGGCAGACGAGGATGATATGCCACCTACGCACATCGATTCCTGGACCGGCAACCAGTCGGCGCGCGAGGTCATTTCCTCGGTAGAGCTGGTGGCATCCTTCGGCTATATCGCGGCCGGCTCTGGATATAATCTGTCCATCACATTCGATAACGGCTGCCAGAGATCTGCAGTTAATTGACCACTTGAACGGCTGGCGCGAATATTCCCGTGATCCCCTCAGTGCGCACATGGATAATTCGCACCGCACGAAGGGTACAAACTTGGTGAGAGATCGATTCTTGCGGGTTTCTGTGATCCTACCGAAGCGCTGGCTACATATCTGTAGTGGGACGATATGAACCAAAAACGCGACCACCAGCCGCGAAAAGTTTTGGGAATGACAGGCAGGCAGCTCGGTGTGTTGGTCATCCTTGCTATCCTTCTACTACTAGTCATTTTGTTAGCGCTGGCATTTACACTGGGTACCTTCGATGGCTCCCTGCCCTCCCTCCTCCCAACCAAACCTCCCACACCCACCACTGGTGAGGAGAAGGGCACACCGTTAGCGGATGCGCCGCTTCCCAAGGTTTCGCTGCTGACACCCAGCCCGCTGGCCTCCCAGGGCACCGGAACACCGTCGGTAACACCGACGGTGACACCGACGCTGGACACCACAACGACGGCAACCCAAACTGCGACGCCCAGTCCCACGCGGACGCCGCCGGCCGAAGTTTGCGATGAGATCGAGCTGCGATTCCAGTCCGCGACCAGCAGCAGCGCTTCCTGGCAGCTGCAAAATCACAGCGGGACTGTTATCACACTCGTGCGCATCGAAATCGACTGGCCAAAGTCCAATGATGCCATCTTCAATGCCATTCTGAATGGAAAGACGATTTGGTCCGATGAGGATCTGACCCCACCGACGATCATGACTACCTGGATCGGTGATCCCGGGGATCGAAGCATAGACAGGCTATCACGGGTGGAGTTATTCTTCGGCACTATGGCCGCGCCCGGTGGGTATGATCTATACCTGTGGTTCGACAACGGGTGTGAGGTCTCGGCTTCGAATTGAGCGCCTCCAAGTTGTTCTAAGGCAGGATGCACATGTAGGTTGTGTTCACGACCTATAGAATGCAGTTAAAGTCCGAGGAGAGCAATCATGGAATTTCTCGACCTTGTAAAGAGAAGGTATAGCGTTCGAGCCTACAAACCGGATCCGGTAGAGGACGCAAAGCTGATCGAGGTACTGGAAGCGGCTCGCCTGGCGCCAACAGCCTCAAACCGGCAGCCCTTCCAATTAATCGTGATCCCAACGAAGGGCAGGGAAGAAGAGCTGAGCCGCATTTACCACCGCGAGTGGTTTGTCCAGGCCCCGCTGATCATCTGCGCGTGTGGATTGCCGGGGGAAACGCGGATTGGCGAGCATGGGAGGGATTACCTTGGCATCGATGTTGCCATCGCGATGGACCATCTCATCCTTGCTGCAACGAATCTCGGATTAGGCACCTGCTGGATTGGCGCGTTCGACGCTGATGCTGCACGCGAGATCCTCGATCTACCTGATGACTTCAAACCGCTCATCTTCACCCCTCTTGGCTACCCCGCGGATTCACCCAAGCCCAAGCAGCGAAAGGCGTTGGATAAGCTGGTCCGGTATCTCTAACCATCGAAGTCCGCCCGAGACTCCTGCGCCGCATCGGCCAACCTGGTCGCCATTTCTGCTTCCTGGCAAGGCGACACGATCCGCTTGACCTCCACCTACTCCAGATCGACTTTGTGTTAACATCGACCATCACGTCCTCGACGATGAAATCTACGCGCTGGCGATCGACGTCGCTTCCCTTACCGCGTATTTCGATCCATACCTCGCGCCTAATATAAGGGCCGCCGCGCACAGCGGTCCTTAAAAACTTTGTACGCATCAACCTCGTTTATTTCAACGAAGCCCGTCAAACCGAGGTGAAACCCTTACCTGATCAGAGAGCACACGCGGTGATGCCCTCATTATCAGGTCCATGTCAGGCAGGAACAACGTTTCGCGGCGATCATGGGCTTGTATCACGAATAAATTTGTAGTGAATGAGGAAAAATAAACCTATGCACACAACAACCGAGCCCAGTGCAGCGCTCGCGGCAAAGATCACTGGGGACGCCAGTAAACAGACGTACTTCACAATCCGCACACTTGTGCCTCGCGAACACCGCGACGACGCCTTCCGCGCCTACGCTTACTTCCGCTGGGTGGATGATCAGATCGATGGCGACGAACTGACGCTGGAGGAACGCCTAGACTTCGTGGAAGCCCAGAAAGAACTCCTGGCGCGCTGCATTGAGAATCGTCCTCCTCGCGCCCTTCTATCAGAAGAGTGGCTGCTCGTCGATTTAACGCAGGGACCGCTGGGGCAGGACCCTGGGCTGCGCATCTACCTTCAGGACATGATGGACTTGATGGACTTTGACGCCCGCCGGCGTGGACGCAGGATCAGCCAACACGAGCTGAAATGGTATTCCCGCCGTTTAGCCACAGCGGTGACGGAAGCGGTGTATACCTTCGTCGGAGGAAGATGCGGCGCCCCCCGAACGATAGAGCGCTACCTGGCATCCGACGGAGCCCATATCACCCACATGCTGCGTGATCTTTACGACGACCTCGGTGCTGGCTATATCAACATCCCCATCGAAGTATCCGAAGGCGAGGCGATCGATCTCGATGCGGTTCATAGCGATCGCATCCGCCAATGGGTCCAAGAGCAGGTGAAGACCGCTCGCGCGTATTTCGCCGAGGGTGCAGCATACCTAGCTTCCAATCCAAACCCGCGCTGCCGACTAGCCGGGGCGTGGTATGCCGCCCGTTTCGAGGGCGTGCTGGACGCTATCGAGTGCGAGGACTACCGCCTACGCCGGGATTACAGCGACTGTAAAGCGTATCGCACGGTACTGCGAATGGTCTGGCGTGGGTTGCGTGCAGTCATGGCCAGGCCAATGCCCCTCCAGCGTCAGTACGCCACACCAGTACCCATTGAAGTACCCGTAAGGGAGCGACTGAAATCAACCCCGATCCTTACTGAACCACGCGGGAAGGAATGAAGTCGCCCGTGAAGAATGCACCCTCGATCATCATCGTCGGCGCGGGGATTGGCGGGATCGCTACAGCAACTCACCTGGCGCAGCGCGGCTTCGATGTAACCGTGTTGGAGAAAAACGCTCGCCTGGGTGGCCGTTGTGATACCTTCACGCGCGACGATCACCACTTCGACGTTGGTCCTACACTGTACGTTATGCCGCATGTGTATGAAAGCGAATTCGAGCATCTGGGAATCTCAGCCCAAGAGGTGCTTAACCTGCAACGCGTGGACCCGACGTATCACCTCTACTTCGAGGACGACAGCAGGCTCACGCTCACCTCGGATATGAAGCGTCTGAGCGATCAAGTGGAGCAATTTGAGCCGGGGGCCTTCCGTAGATTGCGTGCGTACCTCGAGGAAGGTGCAGAGTGCTACGATCTGGCCATGCAGCGACTGGTGCAGCGCGATTTCCGGCGAGCCACCGACTTCTTCCAACCTAAAAACCTGCCGCTGCTGTTCCAGGTGAAGGCGTTAACCCGTCACTATCGGCATATGGGAGCTTTCTTCGACGACCCGCGTCTAAAGGCGGCATTCACGTTTCAGGATATGTACATGGGCTTGAGCCCGCACCAAGCGCCGGCGACGTTCTCCTTGCTGCAATACACCGAGCTTGCACACGGCGTATGGTACCCAAAAGGCGGCATGCATCGTGTCGTTGAGGCGCTGGTTGGGCGCGCCACAGGAGCCGGCGCCCGGATCCACATGAATACCCCCGTGCAGCAGATCGACGTTGCCGCGGGGAGAGCCGGCGGCGTGACGCTGGAGGGTGGTGAGAGCCTGAAGGCTGATATCGTCCTCGCTAACGCCGACCTGCCCTACGTGTACCGTGAGCTGCTCCCGCAAGATGGCACGGCGGGCAAGTTGGCGCGCAAACGCTTCTCCTGCTCGACGATATCCTTCTTCTGGGGGCTGGACCGCAAGGTCCTGGAATTAGAACCCCACATGCTGTTCCTCTCTGAGGATTACCTGGGTGGATTCAGGGCACTACAGGAGAGCGGCATGGCGGAAAAGCCCAACCTTTACGTGCATACACCCACTCGTCTGGACCCTTCCCTGGCTCCGCCCGACTGCGATTCCCTCATTGGCATCGTCCCTGTCGGGCATCTTGACGTCAATCCAGATGGGGATTGGCAGGCGATTCGGGATCAGGCACGCAGCGCTATCTTCGAGCGGATGGCCTCGGTTGGGATTCGCACCGTGAGAGATCACATCAAATTCGAGGTGTGCTACACGCCATGCAGTTGGCGCAAGCGCTACAACCTGTTGAAGGGCGCCACCCACGGCTTGAGCCACACACTCACCCAGTTGGCCTACATGCGTCCACACAACCGGCATGCGCGCTACCGAAACCTATATTTCGTCGGCGCGAGCACGCATCCGGGTACCGGCATCCCCAGCGTGCTCATCTCGGCGCGCTTGGCCGCCGAACGCATCGCGGATGAATTAGGAATGCGCTCGGGCTAGAGATGCTTTCTAAGACATCCCCTTAGCCCACGCAGAAGATCACCACGTCAGTCTCGCTTATGTCATTGCGAGCTCTTCAACAGACTCAGGCTAAATCCCGCGAAGCAATCTCAACCCTCAAACAATAGGTGATTGTGAGTGAAGCGAAGTAATCTCTTCCATTCTTGCCGGGAGATGGAGATCCTTCAACTTCGCCCCCGAAATAGCCGGGGACTTCGCAGGAGAGACGTCGCCCCGACGGGCCCCTAGTTATGACAAGGCGGGAAAGAGTCTTTCCCTTCGTCCACCATCACCGCCTATGCCCAACGCGGTTCCTTCACCCACCAGTGCAACGCGGCAAACGCGAGTAAGTAAACGCATGCGCTTAGCCCAAAAAGCCAGTTATAGTTCATCTGGGCCAACCAGGCGCCGATCAACGGCGCAGCAATGCCGACAAGCCCCATGCTGGAGTTAGCCATACCCGCGTAGGTCGGGCGACGCTGCGGTTCGCAGAACTCCATGATCACCAAAATGCCCGAAACGATCATCGCTCCGACGGCTACCCCCATGAGAGCAAAGACAACATAGTACCAATCCGCGGAGGGTGTAAGCCAGGCCAAGAGAAACGCGAAAAATGAAACCAGCGCTCCCAGCTCCAGGGATAATTTATGCCCGAACCGATCGGCGAGAAATCCAAAGGTCAGGTTGCCGATGGTCTGGCCGAGCAGCAGCACACCTGTATAGACCCCCACCGTGCTGTCCGACACCCCCCAGCGCTGCACGGCTGCTATTGTGATAAAACCCGTCCCCATGCCGCCCAAAGCCATCAGCGATCTGGCGGCCAGGAAACGGCGAAAGTTGTGATCGTTCCGCAGAATATCGGGTAATTTAGCCCAATACTGGCGGTTGCTCGTCCTTGGCGTTTCGACAGGCTGAACGGGTTCGCGTGTCAGGGCGAGGAAGATCCAACTGAGGGTGATGCCGGCGGCGGCAACGGTAAAGATGTAGACGAAATTGGTCGGGAAGGGGAAGGTCTTCAAGAACCAGGCGCTGATGGCTGCTCCCAGCGCCCCAAGACTTGTACCGACAAACATACTCGTGCCAAAAAAACGACCACGCCGGTCCACAGGGAAACAACGAGCGATTAAGTCCTGCCAGGCGGTCGCTATCACCCCGGAGCCCACGTTGAACCAGGCATAAGCGGACAGGAAAAGCCCCAAGGCCAGCGTAGGTACACGCAGTGCGATCATGGGAGCGAACACCAAAATCCACATCGGGAGGCGCTCAAGGAAGAAACCGAGGTTTATAACGACCGGCTTTTTGCGGGCTAAACGTTCGACGCTGTTTGCGGTAAAGATCTGCGGCAGGGCCCAACCGCTTTGGGCTATGACTGCGGCGATCCCAATCGGCAGCGAACTGGCCGATAGTTTGCTGATAAAGAGGGGCACGATGGTCGTAGCCGAGATGAAGCTGAAGCCAAACATAAAGCCGGCAGTATCCATAAGATTGACACTGAAATTCCAGCGGTAGTTGCGCTCTACCTCTGCAGCAATCTCATCATCGCTGCGCGGGGGGGCGGGCCGGCTCGTTTGCAGCAGCCAGCGCATCGCTCCGCTAAATCCCGATCTAAGTTGGAATCGATAAGACATGCAAGCCTCGTTACATATCAATACAAGTACTGAGGGGGTTGACATTCATTGTCGGCTGGCTCATATAGTTTTATCCAAAATGGCTGCCGCTCGATCATTATAAGGTTTGATGAAGAAGTATGCTAAATTGGCAGGTACATACTGCCGGGTGATAGGTAAAAATAACTAGCACCCCAGCCTAGCTACCCCACCCACATCGAGCATACTACAGGGAGAGAATTGAATTGATGGGCTCGGGTGCAGGCTCCCCGGTAGGATATAAACCATGTGGACTACTGTTCAAAATCACCAAGACATTGCTTAAACCGCAGACCTCACGACTCGCGAATTTAACGAGTCGTGAGGTCTATAGTGGGCGCGAATGGACTCGAACCATCGACCTCACGGATCCTTGATTTCATGAACCGTGTGGTCAGCTCAAGTTAGGTAACCATCTGGACCACGGTTGTGTTCAAAACCCCTCCCTGGTTCTTTTTTTCAACCAGAACTTGAGGCCTATTAACACATGTAATCGGAATATTGATGAAACGAGTCCCGGATGCAATTGATTGTCAAAAGTTCACAAATCTTGATGAACCAAAATCATCACTATGGGACTCTCAAGAGGCATGGGATTCAAGCTTTCCAGCAACATATCCCTAATGGGATTAATCAAAAAATCTTCGAGATGTTTACTGGAACGGGCAAATATCTTCAGCGTCATAGGTCATGTTCGCTTCACCGTAAACCGCCCATCCCAATGAGCCAAGGATTTCACCCTGGTTTTGATCTGCAAAAGCCCTTGCAGCGGCACAACCATCCGCGACTTGCGTAGAGGCTTGATAGGCCTCCCAAAATGCGGATGCCATCTGTGCGAATGGGTCCCCGGGATTGCCTGCAGGGTGCAGGTCGAGCAGTTTTTGATACTGAGCCTCGGCTTCTTCATAATGCCCTAACAGGAGATTGGTTACCACAATCCTGAATCTGGCATAGGCTTCGACCCGATCCCCCTGATCCGGATCGGGAGGCGGATGGGTGGGCGTGGGTGTACCGGGATCGGTCCATTCAGGCATCCATTCGTTTCTCTCGACATTCCAGGCTTCGAGTGATGGATCTTCGATCGCCTGCCAGTAAAGCTCAAGTGCTTGTTCGAATTTTTGGAGTTGGGATGCCACATCCCCCGCCTGCACAGCATGGATTTTCAGCGTCGGAGAGGAGAACGCCACATCATAGAAATTAAACTCTTCCCCATTCCACATCCACGTATGGATTTCGCTGGTCTGTGGTGCTGATAATTGAGCGATATAACCCATTGCATTCCCGCCTCGGAGGATGATCTCGATCGTTCCGTTATCATCAACGTCCTCGAGGTCCATGTATCCGTTATACATAGATACCTGAATTCCTGGGGTAAACATGATATTTCCCATGGCATGATATGGGTGGTTCACCACCTCAGGAATGAGTGTGATGAAATCAGCGCCATTCCATTCATATACCTGTACATTGAGGGTATAGTTCCTCGCTCCCTGGTAATCAGAACTGAACAGCAGATCTGGGATGCCGTTCAAGTTTAAATCCTGGGCAAAGATCTCAACCCCTGCAAAATAGGGATCAGAGATCTCAGGTTGGACTTCTAGAAGTTCAACATACTGCCCATCGCGACAACCAAACACGTAGACGGGAAGTATGAAAAGCACGATCTCGTTAATCCCATCATGCGTTAGATCAGAAACAACCAATTCTGTCTTGGCCTGAAGCTCACCGAGTGCCCGACGCACCTCAGTCACAGAGCCTCCCGCATTGAGATAGGCCAACACTTCATCCGGTGCCGCGTAAAAATCCTCAAAGGGGTCGGTCAATATCAATGGACCCGGGGATGCCGTAATCGGGCATTCCGCTGCAGCAGCACGGGTTGATGTGGGAACTAGGCGCGGGTCATAGGTCGGTGTGATCGTGGGGGTAAAGCGGGGAGTTGGTGTGCGAGTGGGCGTGCGTTGCGTCGACTCGGTTGGGACAAGCAGGTTCCCTTGCTGCGTCACACTCGGTGCGGGGCTAAAGGTTGGCACGAGGATGGCGAGATCCATCGTCGGGGTCCACACCGCTGGCATCGTGGGTACAGGTAAGTTGACCAGCTCATCCTGGCCACCTCCTAACAAATCCTGGAGAGTGCCACATGCAATGAGCCACGTTACCAGCGCGCCTACCAGGATTACGGCGACCACGGTGCCAGCGACGTAGATATACCTTCTCCTACTCCGAGAAACCTTTTGGGCTGGACCCTCATGCTGGACCGGCTTTTGAGATGGCACCTCTTGAACAGGTGTGGGTTGAGGTCGATCGGAGGGCACCTGGCTTTCGGATGGCGGTGGCGCTTGCTCTTGGGCTACACCTGGTGGAGCAGCACCTGTGAGCTTTTCGAGCTTTGCGCGCGCTTGTTCGTTTGAAGGGTCGAGCTTCAAGACTTGCTTCAAGCAATCAATCTGCCGGTCTTGATCATCAAGCAAGTGGGCGAGCGCCCACCAGCCTTGTTTCAGAGAAGGATCCGCTTTGACGGCCTTTGCGATGAGTTCTCTGGCCTGTTTTCGATCACCCGCTCGGTCGAATTCCATCCCCTGGGCAAGCAGCTCTCCTGGTTCCATCGCGCTCCCGCTCCACTCTGGCTATATGGACAGTATGAGCCATCCAGCGGAAATGATCAAGCAGGGTGGCTTGTTCGGGGAAGATTTAGCTCGGTTCAACTAACTTATAGAGCTTCATCTTGCGCTAATTATCGGATGCCCAAGGAAATTTGGAGCTGCAGGCGATAGAGTTTAATAGTGGTACCGGGCCTGAAGAAAATCTATCCGTTCGTCACGCACCAGATAGACAATTCGGTGCTCTTGGGATATTCGTCTGGACCACGTGCCTGGGGCCAGATACTTCAAGGGTTCTGGCTTGCCGATTCCCTCGAACGGATCACACAGTATGTCTTCGATAAGCTTAAAGACTCGGAGAGCCGTCATGCGATCTCCCTCAACCCAGTACTCCAAGTCCTCAATATACTCCGGTTGAAAGACGGCTTCGCGATCCTTACTCGTCAAGACCGACCTCGGTCGTGAGTTCCTCAATCGTCATCACTTGTCCCCCACCCTTAAGTGCCCGGGCAAGCGCGGCAAGCAAACGCTGAGCATTCGCCGGTGAGCGAAGCAGATGCACAGCCTCGGTGAGGCTGGCTAACTCATCTGCGGAGATCAGAGCAGCAGGCTCTCCACCACGGCGATTGATGATGACCACTTCCTTATTCTGGGTCACATCATCCAGGAGTGATGCAAGCTTTTGCCGTGCTTGGGAATAGCTAACTTCAATCGTCATTTACTACTCCTTACTTGTACAATTATATTGTACAAGTATCGAGGAGTCTGTCAAGGTTGTTGCCTCTGTGTTTTTTCACAGGATTTGGATTGGCTGCATTAATTTAGGAGTGCGAGCTTCTGTTTGCCGTTATAATCGAAAGCTCAATGAAACGAGTTGCGGATTCGCCTCATCAGCGGAGGCATTCCAGTTTCGAAGGTTTTGATCGTCATCTCGCGCTGCTTATGCATCCATTCAATCAGGACACCAGTCTGTTGCGCACAGCAAGCGAAAACCTCTTTACGGTCGGGACTCGAGCCAGCAACAAGATCAGCACGACGCCCATCCAAATCCACGGTTCAACCACTCCCTGCTTCACCAACCAGACATAATGCACCGTCGCTAAAAAACCTGCCGCATAGGCTAGCTTGTGAAGCTGAGCCCATCGTTTCTTGAGTCGACGTTTCCACCCCTGAGTAGAGGTGATGGCCAATACAAGTAAAATCAAACCCGTTGTCAACCCGACAATGGCAAAGCGTTTTTCAAGCAGGGCACTCTTGATCAAGGTCAGGTCAAAGAAATAATCTACGCCGATGAAGATCGAAAAATGGATGCTCGCATACATGAAGCTGTACAGCCCTAACGGGCGACGCAGCTTTAAGAGGAGTTTATAGTTGAGAATGGTACTCACCGGGGTGCAGGCTAACGAAAGCACCAACAAGACCAGCGCGGTTTTTCCTGTACGCAGCGTAGCTTCGCGGATGATGTCGGCACCGAGATTATCATGCGTTAAATCCCACAGCAGAATGATCAGAGGAACCCAAACAACGATGTAGGTGATGATCTGCAGGGGGTGGAATCGACGACGTTTCATCTATAGTGCATCACGGTATGGGCGAGGGTAAATCTAGAACAATCCGCCGCTTACCCGATACGCGATCCTCCACTTAGAAATTTACCGCCAGGTCCATCCCGGAATAAAGAGAGGCAACTTCATCGGCATAGCCGTTGAACATCAACGTCTCCCGCCGGCCGAACTCGCCAATGCGGCGCTCGCTGCCCTGCGACCATCGAGGGTGGTCGACTTCAGGATTGACGTTGGCATAGAAACCATATTCGTTCGGGGCGGCATTCATCCACAGCGAGACCGGCATCTCCGTGACCAGGTCGATCTTGACGATGGATTTAATGCTCTTAAAGCCGTATTTCCAAGGGACAACCAAGCGTGCAGGTGCACCATTCTGCGGCAGCAAGTCCTTCCCATAGAGACCGGTAGCCATCAGGGTCAGATCATGCATGGCTTCATCCATGCGCAACCCTTCGACATAAGGCCATTGGTAGAAGGGGTATTTGCTGAATCCCGGCATACCCTCCGTGTCATAGATCGTTTCAAAGCGGACGTACTTTGCTTCGGTCTTCGGCTCCACCTGCGCTAGCAGCTTGCTGAGTGGAAAACCCATCCAAGGAATGACCATCGACCAGGCTTCCACACAGCGCAGACGATAAATTCGCTCTTCGATCTCGAAATTTCGCAGATCATCAACGGAGAATGTCATCGGGTTGTGGACCAAACCGCCTACTTGAATTTCCCAGGGTGATGTGGGGTAACCCTCAGCCAGCCTGGCGACATCAATCTTATCCGTTGAGAACTCGTAGTAATTGTTATAGTTGGTGATGTCATCGAAGCTGTTGAGCGGGTCTCCCAATTCGTCCACGGTAACACTGGCGGACGGATCAAGCTGATCCGCAGTGGGATCTCCCTCAAGCCCCGGCTCGAGTGTAAACGTCGGAGACTTTCCATTACACGCAGCCAGCAGGGCTGCCGCCCCCGTTAGAATACCCATGCTTTTCAAGATATCTCGTCGAGATAAGTAGACATGTTCGGGGGTGATTTCAGAGGGACTGATTTTACGCATTATGTATACCTCCTAGATACCAATACACGTTTTTTTAAAAAAGGTCAGGCGTTCAATGGCTTCTGTGAAGCTATAAGGATCGCGTTCATGATTGAAATTCCGGTTAGTGGCTGCAGATGACCACCAGACCTTGATCTCTGTATGTGCTGTGCCCTGCCCTCAACGAGGGAATCATCCACTGGTCATTGATTCTACCAAAGGTCCACATTTCCAGAAGGACAACTTCCCCTCACAGGCTGGTCAAATGTTCTCTATCACTAATTTAGAAGCCGTGAACATAGCCAATCTTACATGTCAAAACGCCATATCTCGTGGGGTCACTTGCCGTGGTGACCTTGGTGGGCGCGACACTGATCAGTTGATTGGGGTGATGAAAGACCGCAGGAGTGGGGTAACGAAGAAGAGACCTCGTTTCTCGATGTGGTCAGCTCAATGTGGGCAGCCGTGTGGACCACGGTTGTGTTCTAAACCCTTTCATGGTTATGCTATTCAACCAGAATTTGAGTCCCATTAACTTTATTATCGGATCCTCGAAGAAATTTGAGTCCCAATACCCGTGTAATCAGACTCCATCTTCCTAAAGAGTCCGATTGCGAGAATGATCGGATGCAACATAAAAGGACAACATCGTTGAGCATCTTCGGTGATCACGATCGCTGGGGAAGCATGATGTCCGACTACGGTTGAGGTTCAGGTAGGGAATCGACTTCCCTGCACTTGATGGCACTGGCAATATTGCGCTAATATCAGGAGGTCGGTGGAACCATAATCCACGGCTGGAGAAGTGACATGCGAAAGGTTATCCTACTGCTTCTGCTCGGGCTGTTTCTGACCTCCTGCGCCAATGCAAGCACACCGGATAGCCAGGCCTTCCCTGATGCGGCGGAGCTGCCCACCCTGCCACCCTTCAGGCCAATGACAATTGGATCGAATTTACGCTTCGGTACGTGGTTGATTACCGGCAACGCCGGCAAATGAAAGACCGTTTGTACACTCGAATCCTGGAGGAGGTCGATCAGCTTGGCGGGCAAGTAGAAATCGCTTCGACCACGGTCCAGCTGGTAGATCCGGCACCATTTGCTGTCCGGCTAGATAAGTCGAGAGAAAATGCGCAGAAGTAAAATTCAAACCTTGAGATAGATAGGGAGGTGTGGGCTATGATGCGGACGGTGTATCGAAACCAAGCGGGGGAAATCCAGAGAGATTTATCCGTAGAGGGAATTATAGCTGCGATTCAAGACTCCGAAGGTTTGCTATGGGTGGATCTTCAGCAGGAGGTTGTTGATCGTTGTCGCCCACTCCTGCTCGAAACCTTTGGTTTTCACCCCTTAGCCGTGGACGATGCGCTCGAAGAGAGACATGTCCCCAAAGTGGATGCGTGGGAGGGATATATCTATTTAGTCCTGCACGCGATCCAGTTCACGCCTGAGGCGGATAAACCGCTGACGACATTAGAGCTTGATTTCTTTGTCGGTAAAAATTATCTGGTGACTTATGCTTCAAAACCGATTTCGGCTCTTGACCGGGTATGGGACTTTTACCAGCGTGATGAACGAGGATTAGCGCGCGGCGTAGAAAGATTACTATATGAGATAAGCGATGAGCTTGTGGCTGATACGATGCCTGTGATCGAGTCAATCGACGACACAATCGATTGGATTGAGGATGAGATCTTCGATAATCCAGGTCCTCACCTGCTGGCACAAATCTTTACGTATAAACGAGCTTTGCTTCACCTCCGTCGCATTCTGACACCGCAGCGGGAGGTCATCAATAAACTGGCGCGGGGCGATTTCACCGTCCTTGACCCCGATAGCCGAATATTCTTCCGTGATGTTTATGACCACCTCGTACGCTTGTACGACATCACCGAGGGCTTACGCGATCTGGTGGGCGGCGCCTTGGATACCTATCTCTCCGTGGTCAGCAACCGCATGAACGAGGTCATGAAAACCCTCACCATTATCACCACGCTTTTCATGCCTCTTGCATTCCTGACTGGATTCTTTGGGACCAACTTTTTTCAACCGGCAATTGACTTGGCTGCCTGGACGGGAAGAACCGCTTTCTACATTGTGACCGCATCCATGGTCTTCGTCCCTGCTGTGATGTATCTCTGGATGCGCCGGCGGGCTTGGATGTAGCCAAATCAACCTCAGGGGTCCTACAATACTTACTCAGGAATTCGGTAAACAACCTGGGCTGCCAAGTTGCCGGGCCGAATCTGCATCCTGGATGAGCATTTTACCCTTCCCGAGCTCCGGCATGTATCGAGCCTTTGAAGAAACAAGACTGGTGATCCATGACTCGCTGATTTCGAGTCCAAATCACAAAATGCATAGCAGTCGAGAATTCTAGCAATCAGAAGGATCTCGAGTATCCGATATCGAGAAATCTACTCCTAAGGATGAGGAATATCCGTTGATGGCAATTATTTGTGTAATCAGAATCTCGATGAAATTTTAGCCTGATTTCATAGACAATCGGAGTCTGATGACATTAGTTACGGATTTGCTTGAATATCCGACGCTAGATCGCTCACCGTAAAACACAATCGTGTTGCATTAATTTGCCGAGTATGGCACTGTAGGGCAATGAAATTTGCGTGGATGGCTGTACTGGTTAAGCATTGCATGTTATGCACGGTTGCATTGGAAAGATCCACCCCGGGTTGACGGCTGATTTTTGCCATCTCTGGCGTGGCGGGAAGGAAGTGTTCGCAAACCTCAATTTTTTTCCGCAGGGGATGACAGCGACTGACACCGGGATAACAGATTTAGTCGAGAGGATGTTCTGAATTGGCCGCACGATTGCAAGTACCACGCATGCGTTTGCCGGTGACCACGATCCATAGAACATGGTGGCCGTTGGCGGCCAGCTGGCTGCTGATGGCCATGGAACTCCCTGCGCTCAGCGCGGTGGTGGCGCGTTTGCCAAATCCTCAAATTAACCTCGCTGCTTGGGGTGGTGTGGTGTTCCCGGTTTCCCTCATTATCGAGGCCCCGATCATCATGCTGCTGGCCGCCTCTACCGCTCTGAGCAAGGACATAGCTTCCTATCGCTGGCTGCGCAGATTCGCACTCTGGACCGGTGCGGTGCTCACGCTGGTACATATCCTCATCGCCTTTACACCGCTGTTCGACCTGGTTGTGGTTAAACTGATCGGCGCACCGCAGGAAATCCTTGAATCCGCGCGCCTGGGTTTGAAATTGATGACTCCCTGGACCTTCTCGATCGCCTTCCGGCGGTTCAACCAGGGTGCACTGATCCGCTTCGGACATCCGCGGGCGGTCAGTATCGGAACGGCGATCCGTTTGCTGGCCGATGGTTCGATTTTGACCGCCGGATTGCTCATCGGCACCGTGCCCGGGATCGCAGTCGCGGGTGCAGCAGTCGCCCTGGGAGTGATCTGCGAAGCAGTTTATTCAGGGGTTAGGGTCCGTCCGGTTGTCAGAGATGAGCTGCCCAATGCTCCGATCGTGGAGCCACCTTTGCAGATGAGAGCTTTTCTGGCGTTCTATATCCCACTGGGGATGACATCCTTATTGACGCTTCTGGTTCTACCATTGGGGAGCGCAGCGCTGAGTCGTATGCCGCTACCGCTGGCGTCCCTGGCTGTCTGGCCGGTGGTTTCCGGTTTCATTTTCATGCTTCGAAGCATGGGGGTGGCCTATAACGAAGTGGTGGTTGCTCTGCTTGATGAACCTGCCGCAGTGGCTTCGCTCCAGCGATTCGCAGCGTTTTTGGCGGGTGCAGCCACAACCCTACTCATCCTATTAGCCGCAACGCCGCTGTCCAGCTGGTGGTTTGAGACACTGTCCGGTCTACCGCCAGATCTGGCCGAACTGGCGCGCAGATCGCTGTGGTTCGCCCTACCGCTTCCGGCCTTCAACGTGTATCAGAGCTGGTACCAGGGGATCTTGCTGCACACGCGCAAAACACAGGGCATTACCGAGGCAATTGCGATCTCTCTGGTTGTCAGCCTGGTTGTCCTGACCGTCGGCGTGCGCCTGGGCACCATTGTTGGATTGTATGTGGGTTGGAGCGCATTCAGCCTGGGTGGTCTGGCGCAAATGTTCTGGCTTCGACACCGCTGCCGACCCGCCTTGAAAGTGCTCCATCAGCAGGTCTGACCAATCGATCCAAACCTTCCGCTTCACGATCCTTGATCCACAACCATTTCTTCGTATCGCTTCACTAATGTGACAACCAGCAAACCAGTTGCCGCCTTACCTTTGCATAACTTTGTGTTCGATTACCCATGTAGGCAGATGCAAACGGATCGGTATTAACCGGTTGGTCTAATCATCGGAGGCAAGAGAAAGCCAGAATCCGATTGATTTATTGGAAATCGAGCTAATCACCAGCCTCAAATTTTAGGCATAGAGCATTTGCCTGGACCAGAAATACCTTCCGCCATGATCTTCACTATGGATCGAAATTACCGCCGCATCCCCGATTGCATCCGATGAGGGCTTAGCCTGCCTTAATATATTTTACACCTTCCAGATGTTCAAAATCTGAATCCTGTGTCCAAAGAACAGCTTCGTTTTCTCGTGCCGAGGCAAGCATCACGCTATCCGCCATCGGGATTTTCAAATCAATAGAGATTTTAGCCGCATGGAGTGCGATCGTGCTTGTCAAATCAACGATCTCTCCTGATTGCATATAAGCGACCGCTCGGAGGGCTGCTGTCTCTCCCCGCTGCTGTAAGATACGTTTGAAAACTTCGTAGAGGCTAATTGTGGGAACAAGGAGACCAGTCGTGTCTTCAATGGGTTCGCTAAAGAAATCGGCATTGCGTCCGGCACCGAAATATTCAAGCCATCCGGATGAATCAACAACGTTCATTGGCGATCGGGTTCCCTCTCAATCGTTGTGTCAATGCCATCTAGGAAACCACGCCCTTCCTTGATGTCCCTGATTGGAATCAACTCTATCCGACCCATGTAAGGAATGACCTGAACCTTCTGGCCTGGTTCTATGCCCATTTCGTCCCGGACCTTCTTTGGTATTACAACCTGGTATTTTGTGGAGACAGTAGCCCTTGCCATACCTTTCTCCTATCGATAGCGTATATGTATTACGTTCAATTATACAGCAAAAAGCCTGCCCAGGAAAGAAATTACGTGCGGAGGAAATCAGATGCAAGAAATTTTTTATATTGCTGAAAGAATATGCCAAGAAGTTTACCGGAATTTGAATATCCTTTGATGGAGTTGCTTTACACAATATTGCTTCTGATGAAACGTGTAATCGGAAACAAATCTCATAACTTTAAAAATTACGCTAATTATCGGATGGAATTTGAATATTTATAATTGCGAAGAAATTAATATTTAGATCAGGTCCGAGTGATTGACTTTCAACCAATCTACAACTTCTTCTTGGAACGTCACAACCTCAACCAGCAACTCATCTACCTCAGACTGTGAGATCTGACCGCCGCGATCGTATGTTCCAACATTCCGCTTTGTGCGGCACTGATCAAGGTACTGCGCCAGGTCGGAATAATCTCCCCCCATAACCTCAGGAAGAAGTCGAAACGTCAGCCAATGATGCCCTTTCCCGTATGTTTCATAGCCTGCACAGTACAAGGGGATTGTCGCCAATGCAAGTGCCCCCTCGTAAGCGATCAGAAAACGACGATCGGTTGACAAATCTGGAACCGATGCATCATTCAAATCTCTCTGCACGATTTCGAGCAATCCCCGGATCTCTTTTTTACTTGTCGTGTGGTTTCTAAGTTGGTCTTCTGCCAACCATCGCTTGAAGTCCATCTTCATCCCCTATAAGAAAAATCTTGGGCTCCTCCAGAATCACCTGCGTGAACGGATCACCCTTTTCTGCATTATCCTGGAACTCATGTACTCGGATCGTAACTGGATTCAATTCGCGATCTAGTTCTGCTTTGAGAGGAGACAAGTATCCTGACAATTCCCGGCTTGTCATATCGCCGATCACCATGAGATCGATATCGCTAGTCGAAGTCTCTGACCCTCGTGCAAAAGAACCAAATATGAATGCCGATCGGATAGCGTCTGATCGTTCCTGAAGGACTTGCTTCAATTGATTCCCTATACCTGCTGTTTTTACCATGAGCGCTCTAAGGTCGGGGAAAACGGGGGACTGCCGATTTGCTCGGAAGTATTTTCTATTACCCTCGACACTCGAGATTAGTAAGCCCACATCTTCAAGCCGTGCAAGCTCACGTTGAATTGCACGGACGGGCTGATCCGTTAGGGAAGAAATTTCACGTAAATAGTGGCGACCACTAGAACGAAGAAAAAATAGCTTTAAGACTTCCACTCGAGCTTGGGAAGTAAATAAAGCATCCAATACAGGAGCGCTTTGTATACTTTTTGTAGTCATATGTATACAAATTTTATACGATATTTTCCGAAATTTCAAGCTCAATAATATCTGTCGTGACTTGTTTAGTGGTGGATTCTAATCCCTACACTATCGATCTCTTACCTACCAGTCGACCGTAAGATTTAGGTGCTGCTTGAGTAACCGATGCCGAGAATAATCGGATTCTTAATAGTTAATGATACTAATTAAGCTTGAAATCAGATGAATCCTTGGTACCAGATATCACTAATGATTGGAATCAACTTTATTGGAACTTCTGGCTGCGAAACTTAACAGAATCCAAGCCTTGCCAATGAAGAGTAAGTGCCCGTGAGGGCGCTTACTTTCTCGAATATTCCTCTTCCCGTTACAAATTGTCTTTATAAAACTGTACTGTCCGCACCATCGCCAGCCCAAAAGAGGGTGAGATCAGGTTGTGCCCCCCACTTTCGTAGATGTAAAACTCATACTCCATGTCCATCTCCTGTAGAGCAGCAACCAGGCCGTAGGAATAATCGATACGCACAACCGTATCATCCACCGCATGGTGGATCTGCAGCGGGCTTTCCAGGAACCCTATGTTCTCTGTCAGGGAAACCGCCAGCCAGTAAGGGTGGCCACTATCTGGACGGCCGTACGCATCAAAGATTTGTTGTGATCGTCTCGGCTGTTCGGTTGCCTGCGGTGTTGCAGGTGGGCGGTAGGTGTTGTCATCGATGCCGTACTCGGCGAAATCGTCATAGCTGTATACGGCGCCAGCCCAGATAACCCCAGCCTTGATCTCTGGTTCGATCAGCATCGCTCGCAGGGTCAGGTTGCCGGCCATGCTGTGTCCCCACATACCGATGCCTTCAGGATCGATAAAGTCCAGGGTTTGTAGACTTTTCAACGCGGCGATAGCGTCGATCGTGTAGCCCGGTGAGAAATAGGTTCCATGTGGTTCACCTTCGGATTCTCCATGTCCCCGCAAATCGATCTTGAAGACCACGAAACCGCTTTTAGCCAGGTAATCTACGTAGGCGTTATATCGTTCGCTGGTGCGGTACGTCGCCGGCGGAATGTAGCCATGGTTAAAGACAATCGCCTTGAATCCTCCGGTCGGAACTTCGGTGAAGGGGATCGTGAGTAGACCGTAGAGCTTGCTGCCTTCCGATAGATAGCTGACGATGTGGCGTTCGTAATAGAAGGTTCCAGGAAGTTGCTGTTCGAATGTGATCGGGCTTCCAGTGATCTTCAAATCCCTGAGGTATTCAACGGTGAGTTCCTCACCGATGTTAAAGATGACCTCTGTCGCCGTGGGGGTTGGTGTGTCCATGTGGGTAGGCGAGGCTGTTGGCGATGACGTTGGGGGTTGGGGTGTATGTGCTGCTTCGTCGATGATTGGAGTGTTGGCGGAGCCAGGATTGAATGCAGGTGCCGCCGTCATGACATCGCCAAGGAGGCTGCATCCTGTCATAAGGACCAGCAATAATAGTAAAACCAGTGTGAAATACCTCTTGATAACCATACCAACTCATCCTCTTGAAAGGGCTATGACCGTTGCCGGAAGTGATATCCATACATTGTACCGAGGATAATCAATAATTGAATAGGACAGATTAGATGGTAGATTTGCCTGTTATCTGAAGCGCCTGCCAGGGAAAGATTGAATGCAACAAAGACGCAGAAAGAATACGGGGGGATTGAGGGCTAATCACTACCGAGTTCGATATCTAACATATCCAGGACATGCTAGAGTACACACTGAGATTATTGTTGATCTCTGAGGTGATTGTGTGTCCGATAAGTTTGCTTTCGGTCGTAAAGGGGAGTGGGTGTCTGAAACCTTATCTACTCGGATTCTCGATGAAATTTGGATCCGATTTTTCATGTAATCGGAATCTAAAAAGTATATTGCGGAGGAAACCCCCTTCAACGCATTTTTTTATATAGTGAAGATCCTTGGCCAAAATTTTATTTGGAAATTAGAAACGTTCGAGGTGTTTGCAGTAAACAAGTGGAAAAATCAAATCTTTAAGGACTCGGTCAGGATGAGATACTTCGCATGGGACCAAAGCAGCGGCCGGGCGATCTCACCCCAGCGATCAACCCACGGCTGGTACATAGGGGCATCGTTTGGCGTCACAGGGATCTGCTCCGGGAGATAACCCTCCTCGTCAGCCTGAGTTTCGATCCACTTCTTCATCTCGAGCGCCCGATTGCGATCTCCCCGTTGGGCATAGTACCAGCCGAGCCAGGCCGTGAGCAGCACCCACTCTCCCCCTCCATAATACGTATCGGCCGCGTAGCGATGAACGCCTCCGCCATTTCGTAAGGTGTTTTCGATCAATGCAACTGTAGCCCGAGTTCGGGGATCATCGAGTGGAAGAAGATGATAAGGTATCGCAAGACCCAGCAGGCTGGCATCGACATCATCGGATCCAATCGATTTCACAAAATGACCGCCCACGACCGCTTCTTTCAACAGAAAGTCCGAGAGATCTTGTATCGTCGCTTGATGATCCTTGTCCGTCAACTTTTGGCTTGCCACGAGGCCAGCGTGAATTGCCCCCAGCGTGTGGGGATGGATCTTATCCGGGAATTCCTCCCAGCAGTCAAAACAGGGTCGACGCCAGAGTGCGGAAAGATAGGCCGTTACCAGGTCCATGGCATGCCGCCAGGTGTCCGGTAGAGAGGATTGGGTCGATTCTTGATGTTGGCCCATCGCCCACAGCAGCGTCCCAAAACCGTCAAGCTGGAAGTTAGGCCACTCGTCATCTGCCTCGTCACCATCTAATGTATAACGGGTGTGGAGAATCTCTCCAATTCCTAAGCGCTCTCCAGATCTTGTTTTCTCAATCGCTTGGTGGATCAAGTCCTCACGTGCAGTTATTACGTTAGCGGCCCAGTCAAAGAAGTGCCTGGCGCTCTCAGGCTCTCCCACCAGATCCATTGCGTAGGCTATAAAGGATCCATCCCTAAACCAGGAGTATCGATACGTCGGATAAGTCGGGCACGCTGGATATGCACCCGAAGGTGCCTGGTTTTTCAGGATGATCTCGATGCTGCACCGAACGAGGTCAGTCATGCTTGCCTTCCAGGTCTTCCTCCATTTCGAGAGCCACCATGGACCAATATTCCAGGGATGGGGCCACGATATGGATACGCTCGTCTTCATTGTTTATTTCCAGCCGTGTCAAACCAATTTGCTCCACGTCTGGAGAGGCAAACCAGGCCGCGCGGACATTCCAATCCTTTGGGAGGGAGATGGATAGATCCAGCAGTTTTTGCGGTGGGGGATGCACGTCACACCAGTGCTTTCCCTCAATTCCTGTGAAGTTAATCAGGTGCAGCGCAACCCAGTCTCCCTGTCTCCTGACAACAGACAGCAGACCCTCGGGGAGGTAGATGTCTGCGTCTTCCAGAGTTTTAGCGGATGGACCTATCAACTCCCCATAGCGCACCGCGAAATCATAGGTGCGCTGCAAGACCTGCTGTAATTCTTCCTGAATGGGTTGATGCTTGGGGAAGTAGGGATCGGCGAGCAATCGGCCTTCTTCTCCAAGTTCAATCCTGCTGCTACCCAGGGAAAGGATCAACGCATCGGAAAGGCGGATATTGGCCACATGCTCGGCCGGGATGTACTGGGCGATTACGACCGGTTTGCCGCCTGATTTCGCCCGCCCCCCATGAACAATTTCGAATACATCCAGGTAAGTCGGTGTCTCAGGCCAGAGTTCAATATAGACGAAATCCTGCGGCGCCTTAGCAAGCTCATCGATCGGCCAATTCTTAACCGCATTGAAAGTTACACTTGCTTCAGGTCGGATTTCCTTCACCGACTCGATGAAAGTTTGAAAGGCGGCCGGTAAATCTATCGGTTCTCCACTCTCCTTGAAGCCAATCTTCGGTTCGCCATACTGGTCTAAATGCAAGCCGTCGAAGGGCAGTCCAGATAAAGTCCGTTCGCATTCCTTGAGAAGATGATCCACCCAAGGGCTGCCTGGACTCGGGTCCATCAAACCCAGGAAGTCCTCGAAGTTGCTCGGTTGACCCTGGTCATCGAATAATCGCCATACCTGGTGCCCCTCGGCGAAGGGCAGCGATGCTGCGTACACGGCCAAGTATGCCATGGCCGCGATACCTCTTTCGTGCGCATTTTCGATCAAGTTACGCACTGTCGTGAGTGAGAGTTCCCGACCGAGCGGATCAGTGTACGCTTCCTCCGGAGGTAGAAGTTGATCATGGCGGTATTGCCAATCGTAGAATTGAAGACCATTAATATGGAAGCGGGCCAGCCAATTTAGGGCAGAATCCCCCATTCGATTGGGCTGAAAATCAGTGAGAAAACCGTAGCGTGGATAGTTCAACCA